>MDSV01088398.1_pt1 | contig 20124 bp, 14 predicted proteins | sample 810851 | NCBI WGS metagenome assembly MDSV01 (sample SAMN05326640, study PRJNA326480) | marine metagenome | isolation source: seawater | place: Atlantic Ocean: North East | collected 2012 | reverse complement strand
AACGTTAGAATGGGAGATCCCGAAACGGAAGTAGTAATACCAAGACTTAAAACCGACCTTTTGGAAATAATGCAGGCTGTTGCTGAAGAAAGATTAGGCGAAATTAAGGTTGAGTTTGAAGATAAAACAGCCACAACAGTTATTATGGTTTCTGGAGGTTATCCCGAAGCCTATGATAAGGGTGCTGAAATTTCAGGCTTAAATAAAACTGAAGGATCAATTATATTCCATGCAGGAACAAAAAAGTCTGAAGGTAAGGTTTTTACTAATGGTGGTAGAGTCATAGCCGTGACTTCTTATGGTAAAAACTTCAATGAAGCGTTAAAACTAAGTTACAAGAACACCGATATAATTAATTGGAAAAAAAAGTACTTCCGATCTGATCTAGGATTTGACTTACAAAAATACTTGAACTAAATAAATTGCTCAATAAAACCGAGCAATCTATTTATAAAATTACTAGACCCTTTGTACTTAATTCTAACAAAACTGAAAATCAAACTACCAATCATTAGAATAAAAGGTATCCACGCATTAAATATATCAAATAATTGAAATTTTAATACTGAACCGCAAAAAAGACTGAGTCAAATCGTTATTATACAGACCGTAGGAAAAACAACAGTTCTTCTAAATAACTTTGCGAGCATAATTACAATCGATTCATTATTCGAATAAAATGGACCCTTCTTAAATGGTTATCGCATTACAATTCTATCCTAAAAGTAGTTCCTTTATCTATCTCTGAAGTTTTGACATAAATCTTTCCTTTATGCTGATCCTCGACGATCCTTCTTACCAATGAAAGACCTAAACCCCAACCACGTTTTTTTGATGTAAATCCAGGTTTAAAAACCTTTTTAAAGTCTTGCTTTGGAATTCCTTTGCCGGTGTCTGATAAGTCAATCATTAATTTATCACCTTCTTTAGAAAGATTTATTTTTATAAAACCCTTACCTTCCATTGCATCAACGGCGTTTTTAGTAATATTTTCAATTACCCATTCGAACAAAGGAACACATAATTTAAGTTTGTGCATTGCATCTCCCGACACTGAAATTTCAACTTTATCTGAAATTCTTAGTCTTAGATACACTATTACCCTATCGATTATTTCTTTTACTGATACTTCTTCAAATTTAGAGTCTGAACCTATTTTACTGAAACGATCGGTGATAGTTTCTAATCGAGATACATCCTTACTTATTTCGTCAACAATTGATGCCTCAAGTTTTGTCGTCTTCAAATATTCAATCCAACCCATTAAGGACGACAATGGAGTTCCTAATTGATGAGCTGTCTCTTTAGACATACCTACCCAAACTTGATTTTGCTCAGCATTTCTGCTACTAGAAAATGCGAAATAACTGATCAAAATAAACAAGCCAATTACTGATAATTGCATGTAAGGATAGAAAGCAAGCATGTCTATCAAAACGGAATTTTCAAAATAAATAAACTGTTTTTGATCTTCAAAAACCAAGATTTCAATGGGCTCAGTATTAGCCCTCATCATATTTAATCTTTCAGATAAATACTGAGGATCATTTTCTACTTTTAGTGAATCTATATTTCGCCAAGTAATAATACCTCCCTCATTGTCAACCAAAATCACAGGTACTGTTGAATTTCCGAGTATGATGTCGTGATAAAAAGTAATATCTCCTGTTTCAGAAATCAATCTCCTAGTAGCTTCAGCCACTAATTCCACTTTTTTACTTTCCTCTTTTGCTAAGCGCTTTACTAAATTATTTGTGTAAACCAAAGAGGCAAAAGCAATTATAAATGCCCCAATCAGCAAAAGTGCTTTCCATAATTGCTTCTTCTTATAAATATTCATTTTTACTTCTCTTCATCTTCATCTTCATCATCCCAGATAACAATAGTTTGCGTTTTTGAAGAGGTGTTATTTAAATCCTCTTTATTTGTATTCAATGGTACATTTTTATTTTTCTTCGATTTAAAAAGACCTCCAAACTCATCAACAAAGACCTTTTTTATAATCTTACTTTCCCTATTCCAGGAATCAGAAATTAAATTCATTTTCGTCTTAGCATCATAAGTGAATTTAGCATCATCCATATTTCCTTTCATTCGTAAGGGTAACGTAGCTGTTTTGTTATTATTCTCAATAACACCAAATTCTTCATCGATTTTATTTTGCTTATTTGCCTTAAAAATCTCATTGTGATTAATTTTCAGCAAGTAGTTAATTTCTTGGTCAAATGTATGCAAACCTTCTATATCTAAGTTAATATCACTAGATCTTATAGCCATTTCTGGTATTGAAATTATTCTATCTTTTATTTTAATATTATTTTTCAGCGTTTCAAATTTCAAATGACTGAGATTAAAATTGAGCTTAAATTCTTCTTTTAAAAAGTCCTGTAATTCGATTAATGGTTCAAAAGAAATCAATTCTCCATTTATTATATTTAAATCTGTTTCGGTAAATATCTCTTCCTCTCGAATATTTAACTTTTTATCTGACTCAGCTAATAATAAAGTATTTAAGGATATTCTTCCCCTTACATGTTTTTGAAGCAAAACATCCTGACCAAAATTTTCAAACTGACGAAATGCCTTCTCAGCATCAATATTTTTAAAGCTTGAAGTGCACTTGTAAAAAATCTTATTTGGATTTAAGGTATTTATATAACCATTTAAAAGAGCATTGCCATCACACGTTAGCATAGTTAGATCTTTAAACGATAATTGCTGATTTTCAAGTAGCATTTCTCCTTTTATATCGCGTGCACTGAAATCTCTAAAACTAAAACCTCCTAGTTGAAGGTTGGTATTCAAACTAATTGATTTCGGTAAATTGAATTGATAATCGACCTCATCATTACCAATGGAGTCTGAATTTGTTGAAATAAACTCTTCTAATATAATCTTATCTATTTTTAAATCTGCATTGAAAGCCAATGGCTGATTTTGAAAAATGGTTTCTAAATAATTTTTGATTCGTCCGTTCATACTAAAGAAGCTGGACAAAATATTCCCTTTAAATGAATTAAAAATCAAATCTTCATTACTAAAATTGAGTTGTCCTGATTCGATAAACAAAGGGTAATCAAAATCTGAGGGTTGAGCAACGACATCGGAAAAAGTAACACTTCCTTTAGAATTAAAAGTTTTGAGTTCTTTCTTATTTTTTTTGAAAACATTTAAAACATTACCCGAAAAATCTATATCAAAAACAACTTCCCCATCAAGAGACTTAAATTCGTCGCTCAATAGCAATCCATAGAGATTTTTCAAATTAAAACTGGATTGAATATTTGCTGAAACAAATGGATTATTCAAATCTTTTATTATTCCTCTTCCTTTTAAAATTATACCTCCATAATTAGCGGAGCACTTATCAACCTTCATTTTTGCACCATATATTGATGATATATTTGGTTGGAAATAAGACCCTTTTAAAATTATATCTTTCAACCTCTTATTATCAATTTCCATAAAACCTTTTGAAAAATTAAAGTATACCTCGAGTGAGGGAAATGAATTGATTGTTTTATTACCCTTTATTTTAACCTTAGCGTTCAAGTCACCTTTGGAAGTTCTTAGAATTTTGTCCTTAAGGTGATCCGGTATAATGGCTAAAAGATGAGGAATATTCTGACTAAAAAGATCACATTCAATATTCCACTTTTCTTTTTTCTCATAAAATTCAATATCTCCATTAAAAACTGCATTTCCCGACCCAAATTTACCTGTATAATTAAATCTTAAAGAATCATTGGCTATTGCTAAATTAAAATCTCCATCAAGTTCAATAGGGACTTGCGTTTTGAAATCGCCTATTTTTACAACAGGGATATTACCCTTAAAATTAACATTAATCGAATCTAGCGAATTACCAGGAATCACAAAGCATTCTTTAAAAGACACCTCATAATGGGAATTATCTCTCCAATTTTGATAGGTTAGTTGTATATCTTTTAGCTGAAGTAGCTTAATAATAAGCGAGTTTTTTTTTGTCGAGCTCGAATCGGAACTAACTTTTAAAATATTGAAATTGGGAATCTCTTTATCATTATGGATGATATTTATTTGGCCTTTTTCTAATATTATTTGACTTAAGTCAAATTTACCTTTAATTAAAGGTACAATGTCAAAAACTAAATGAACTTTATGCAGCTTTAAAAAAGGTGTATCTCCAGGTTGAAAGCTATAAGTTTCAAGCTGCAATAAATCAACTGATATATTTGGAAAACTAGAGAATAAACTATACTGAATTTTTCCAACCCGAACCTCCCTGTTAAGCTTTTTTCCTAATTCATTTTTAACAAAATCTATAACTGACTCTTTATATTGTGTCCCAATAATAAATACTGAGCCAATAAATAAAGTGAAAATAATTATAAATAAAAGTACAATCCTTTTAAACCACTTCATACATCAATACCAAAATATGTTATAATCAAACACAATTACACTAAATGAAAAATTTGTTTTTAAATCTCTAATGTTTATTGTCTATTTATTCAAAAAAATAAAATTTTAAAGACTAGAACGAGTAATCCAAAAATTTATTATAAACAACTGCCAATCAGTACATTGAAAAATGGCACAACAATTGTTGTTTAGCTCAGGAATAATGATTATTTTTTCGAGAGACAAACCTTATGGCAAGCTCAAAAAAAAATAAAAACAGAAGGTAAATATGTTAAAGCAATCGTTACAACAAAAGTTATTGCAAAAGCTGTCGCCTCAGCAAATACAACTGATGAAACTCTTACAGGTGCCAACAGTTGCATTAGAACAAAGAATAAAAGAGGAATTAGAAAGTAATCCGGCCTTAGATGAAGGAGTTGATAACGATAGAGATAATGACCAGGAAGATTATCAAGACGATTATAACGAGGAGAATAAAAGAGAGGATTTTGATTTATCTGAATATATCTCTGACGACGAAGTACCTTCTTATAAAACTTCAATAAGAAATACAGGTCCTGATGAAGAGGAAAAATCATTACCTCTATCAATGGGAAAGTCCTTTCACGAAATTCTTACCGCACAATTAGGTTTGTTAAAGCTTTCAGAAGAGGAGAAAGTTATCTCTGAACATCTTATTGGAAATTTAGATGATGCTGGGTATCTAAGAAGAGATATTACGTCAATTATAGACGATTTAGCATTTTATCAAAATATTGAAGCAACTGAGCAAGAATTAGAGAGACTCTTAATTTATATTCAAGAAATGGAGCCTGCCGGTTCGGGTGCAAGAGACTTACAAGAATGTTTATTAATTCAGATAAAAAGAAAAAATAGATCTGATTTGAACGTTTATTTAGCCGAAAAAATCATTGAAAAAACATTTGAAGAATTTAGCAAAAAACATTATCAAAAAATAATTAAAAAGTTTGATGTTACAGAAGAAGAATTAAGACTTGCATTAGAAGAAATATTAAAATTAAATCCTAAACCCGGAGGATCAATGAATGAGACTCAAAGAGTTTCTCAAGCTGTAGTGCCTGACTTTCATTTAACAATTGAGGACGGGAAGCTAAATTTACAATTAAACGGAAGAAATGCTCCTGAACTCAAAGTGAGTAGAGAATATAAAAATTTACTTAAAGGGTATCAAGCACAAAAAAAAGAGGCCACTAAATCACAGAAGGAAGCTGTTCTATTTGTTAAGCAGAAATTAGATTCTGCAAAATGGTTTATTGAAGCAATTAAGCAACGTCAAAACACTCTATTAAACACAATGCAAACGATTATCGATTTACAATACGATTATTTTATGACTGGAGATGAAACCAAAATAAAACCAATGATTTTAAAAGATATTGCAGATAAAATTGATATGGACATATCCACTGTATCAAGAGTTTCTAATAGTAAATATATTCAAACTCCTTATGGCACCTTTTTATTAAAAACATTTTTTTCAGAAAGGATGCAAAACTCAGAAGGAGAAGATGTTAGCACTCGAGAAATTAAAAGAATATTACAAGACACCATTGGAGTTGAAGATAAAAAAAGACCTTTAACCGATGAAAAACTAGCACAGCTATTAAAAGAAAAAGGGTATCCAATTGCTAGAAGAACCGTTGCAAAATATAGAGAGCAATTAAGCATCCCTGTTGGAAGGTTACGAAGGGAAATTTAACTCTTTAGATGAATAATTATCTTTATGCTTTCGTCTTTTTATTACTTTTAGCTGGTGGATAAATTCAATGATTTTTTTGCTCGCTTAATATCTTATATTTTTCATCCAGTATTTATGCCAACTATTGGTGTGATTATGATTTATTTTGTTGGAAATGTTCCTGGATTTAATTCTTATTCTATAAAATCGGATAAATACACGGCGTTACTCGCTATCACCATACTGTTCATTGCAACATGTATAATCCCACTATTTATAGCAGTCTTGTTAAAACAACTGAAGATGATATCTTCTCTCCAAATGCCGTATAAGGAAGAGCGTACAATACCTTTTATACTCACTTGCCTCTGTTATTTTTGCGCTTACTATTTATTGAAATATCACTTAAAGCTAAACTTAAATGGGTTAATTTTCTATTTTATTTTCTTCGGTATGTTCGCTACAATTCTGGGATTTCTCATCACTCTTTCTTGGAAAATAAGTGTTCATATGATCGGCGTCGGTGGTTTAGCTGGAATCTTGACTCTTTTATCTAAAACATCTGACGATATACTATTGTATCCTTTAATCATTACTTTTTTTTGTGCTGGATTAATTGCATTTAGCAGGCTACAATTGAAAGCACATAACCCAAAACAAATAATTGTTGGATTTTGCCTAGGTTTTGGATGCGAAATACTGGGATTATTTTATCTAGTTGGCCATTAAAGTAATATCGAAATACAATTGATTAATTAATTGCTTTGATTGAGGGGAAATAAGTCCACTTAAAATGTGATAAGTTTATAAATTAATTTTCCCGTTTATCACTCTAAAAGTCTTTCAATATTTTAAGTGATCTAATTCCCTTATATTTTTTCCGAGGCAACAGTCTTTTGTGTCCTCTTGGATAATATAAAAAATCTTAACACACAAAATGCTTTAACACCCAAATACAATCTAAAAGGATATTTAGTTTGATTTCTACACCTAAACTAAAGGGAATCATAAAAATTAAAAACTAAGGTTAATTATCGAATATGGTACATTTAATATTCTAACCCATATCTATCTCGAAGTTTGGTTAATGACGGAGAGAACCTTATAATTAATCGAATATTTTATGACACTAAAATCATTCGAAGAGTTTAAAAAAAATTCTTTTCAATAAAAAAGCGAAAAATTAACGGTTGGATTAATAGTAATGTGATTAGGATAATTAAGCGATTATTTCAAAAGTACATCGCAAATAAAAAAGGCCTGAAACGAACAGGCCTTCAACAATTAAATATATAATTTACTTTCCCACCTCCGGTACCGAAACGCTTCCACCGGCTAGGTTTTCCAGATCTCTATCAAAAAGATATAACCCACCTTTCTCTGCGCCAGTCAACTTGATTCTATCTAAAATACCTCTGGCAGTTGCCTCTTCTTCAATTTGTTCGCTTACGTACCACTGCATAAAATTATGCGTCGTATAATCTTTTTCTTCTAAACAAATATGAACAACATTGTTGACTGCAGCTGTGACTTTTAATTCATGCTGAAGCAACATTTCAAAAACTTTCTCAAGGCCTTCAAAATCGACTGGAGGACCATCAATAGGTGGTATAACTGCAGTACCTCCTCTTTCGTTTACATACCTTATAAGCTTTAACATATGTTGTCTTTCCTCGTCTGTCTGGCGATATAAGAACTCAGCAGTACCATTATAACCCTGACTCTCAGCCCAAGAGGCCATAGCTAGATAGAATTGGGAAGAATTACCTTCTAATGAAATTTGTTTATTTAAAGCTTCTTCTACTCTTTTAGAAACCATATCTTTTTTTATTAAAGTTAGTGAATCTATTAAGCAGGAACAATATGATTTACTTATTTAGATATAGTCTAAGTCTAAATTAAGAGGCCTTCTAAAACTAAAACAATCTCACCTTTTGGCGGATGTTTTTCAAATAAAATAATTTGGTCAGTAATAAGACCGCGATGAAATGTTTCATATACTTTAGTAAGCTCTCTTACTATACAAGATTGTCGATTACCACCAATAAATTCTTCAATTTGTTTTAACGTTTTCAACAATCTATGTGGCGATTCATAAAAAATGATTGTACAAGGTAGTGTAGCTAAAAACTTAAGTCTTGACTGACGACCCTTTTTGTGTGGTAAAAATCCTTCAAAGTAGAACTTATCACAAGGCAATCCACTCCCTACCAAAGCAGGAATAAGGGCGGTTGGTCCTGGCAGTGTTTCAATATCTACTCCTGCCTTTATACATTCGCGAATTAAAAGAAAACCGGGATCAGAAACTCCGGGAGTTCCTGCATCAGAAACCAGACCAACGAGTTCTCCTGACTTTATCTTATCAATAATTGGCAATATGGACTTATGCTCATTATGAGCATGATAAGACCACATCTTTTTTTCAATATTAAGATGCTTCAATAATTTACCGGTATGTCGTGTATCCTCAGCGAGGAGAAAATCAACTTTTTTAATTGTTTCAATTGCTCTTAAAGTGATATCCTCTAAATTTCCAATTGGTGTTGGGATAAGAATTAACTTACTCATACTTCAAATTTACACCATTCATTCATGTATTCTTTGGTAGCAACAATGTTTAATTTAATTTCGCTTAAATGCGATTATTGATTTTAGCACTTTTTATTCTTTCAAAAACAACTTTTTCGCAGGAGGTTAGAGGAAAGATAATGCACAAAAACGAAGCTTTACCATTCGCTAACATTTACGTTGTAAGAACAAGTAATGGAACATTTGCAAATAGTCAGGGAGAGTTTAGTATAATGGTTAATTCACTAAAAGACACTTTAATCATCAGATCTAATGGCTATAAAAACAAAAAGATAGTTGCAAATAAACTGTTAATTGATAGAATTATTAGTCTTGATAAAGCTTACCAATCACTGGACGTAGTTACTGTATCCAACAAACAGGATTTAGCAAAATCAATCATAAAAAAGGTTATTTCAAGTAGAAAGATAAATAATAATGATAAAAATTTCTTCTCAGCTAATCTTTACACGAAATCAACTATTAGCAAAGAATATAATAATACAGATAAGATTGACACCATTAAATTATCATTCACTGAAAAATACTCAAAAATTGAATACTCTAAACACAAATGGAAAGAAACTAAGCTGGGGTTAAAAGACCTTTCAGTTAAACAGAAACCTAAAGGAGTTTATGCACAACGATGGAATCGTCCAACAAAAAAATCTTTATTAGAGTCCAAAACAAAATCCAATCTTTTTTATGCTAATTTATCAGATGGAGACTTCAATTTTTATCAATCAACCATTACAATTCCTAAACTTGCTCAAAACCCTTTTATATCTCCTACAGGACCGTTAGCTCTTACGAGTTATAATTATTTTTATTCTGGTTCTTTCTACGAAAATGAAATGTTAATTCACAAGATAAAAGTGGTACCTAAAAGGAAAGAAGAATCTGTTTTTTCAGGTCAAGTTCAAATAGCAGATCGTACTTGGCGAATTGTCTCTATTGAACTTGATATGAATAGTAAAAATCTACACAAATATAATTCCTTTAAGGTTTATCAACGTTATGTTTTATTTGAGGAAAAGAGTGTATTAGACAGACAAGAATTCTTTTTTGTCCAAAATAATTCAGGTTTAAAATCCACATCATACCATGGAACAGTTTATTCAAAATTCACGAATTACGCTTTCCAGAAACAAAAAATAAAAATAGGTAACCTTTCAAGAGAAACTGTTGATTCTGCACAAGAAAGATCTAGTAAATTTTGGGAAACTAAAAGATCGATTAAACTATCAATCAAGGAACAAGATTTCATTGCATCAGCCGATAAACTTGAAAAGCTTAGAAAAGCAAATAAGTATATCAAATTTCAAGATTCGCTAAAAAATAAATTCTCAAGTATTGAATTTGTTTTAACCGGATTAGATCACTACAACACTCCAAAAGGTCTTAAATGGAAAATAGATCCGCTATTTAAACAAATGCGCGTTTTCGGAATTGGAGGATATAGACACGCAATAGGTAGCCAATTAATCAAGGTGTTTCCAAACAAAAACGAGCTTTTTATTAATGCAATCATAAATTACGGTTTCAAAAATAGAGACCTCTTGAGTAGTGGAACCCTAAAATATATTTATCTACCAAAGAAATTTGCTCAATTTACAATAAGCGGAGGTAGTAAATATGAAATGCTCACCTATATGCAAAACTTTTCCTCCATTTTTAGCAGAGGTAATTTTACGCAAAATAATTACCTAAAAGCAGGCCATTTCTTTGAAATATTCAATGGCTTATTTTTTGATTTAAATATTAAGTTTATTCAAAGAGCCTCTATTTCAGGTCTTATTCTTTCTGATTGGAGCGAGAACTTATTTGGAAATGACAACTCACCTGAATTATTTGATAATTACAATGAATTAAATTTAAAAGCAAATATAAGCTATACTCCGCTTCAAAAATTTGCAGTTAACGGTAGAAAAAAATCAATAATAGGGAGTCAATGGCCTACTTTTATCTTAGGATGGGAGCAAGGTTTGCCGAACTTTTTAAGTTCCAAAATTGACTACCAAAAATTATTACTCGGTGGTGAGTATAGCTTTAAAATTGGATTATTAGGAACGACTAAAACAAAATTTTGGTATGGTCAGTATTTAACGGCTAAGAATGTTGAATTACCTAATTATACCTTTTTCAGAGGTACCGATAATTATTTCTTTTCTCATCCTCTGTATACTTTTCAATTATTGGGAGAGACTCAAAACTCGCTCAGCAACTATCTAAGCGTAAATTTCATCCATCATTTTCATGGAGCTGTTATTAAAAAGATTCCTCTCCTTAAAAAATCAAAACTAGAAACCGTAACAGGTGGTGGTTTATTATTCATAAAAGAAAATAACTCTCAACATTCTGAGCTTTACAATGGTCTAGAGATACCTTTTAAAATTGGAGAAACACAATTAAAATTTGGAGGATATTATGCTGTTGCGTATTCAAATTATTCCAACTTATCAGGTATGATTAAGTTTGGATTAAATGTATTCAATCCTTTTACCAATAGATGGGCATTTTAATCCTAACTTTGAATTATGATTGACAAAAGTTTTGAAGAACAATGGAAAGAGTTGAAACACAAAATAGAGCTTAATTTTGGTGGAGACTTAGATGTTCAGGGTATACTTTTTTTGATTGGTGTGCAAGAATTGGGAAAAGGCGCTCAAGAATTTTCAAAAGATCAAAAACTAGACGTGATACACATAGCAATTTGCCGAGTTCTTGAACCATTTGGTTTTTATAAACTAGTCTATTCCGACCAAGAGGGATGGCCTTATTATGAATCAGTAAAACCCCTTCCTAACTTAAAAGCAGGAGAGCAGTTAAAATTGATGAAACAAGGAATATTGGAGTATTTCGGAGAAATTTATTAATTAGAAATTTTACAGACTACCGAGGTTGTTTCTCCTTCAACCAAAGACAATGTGGTTGAACCTTTTTTTCCCAAAAAGATTAAATCCGTTGCGGTTACATTAACTTTGAGGATAGCAGGAAGTTTAAAACATATTCTCTTGGTCGATCCACCTGAATTAGTGAAATATTCCATTTTTTTTGTCAACTCATATTCATTGCATAAATAGAATCCTTGCTTATCACTTTGCGTGTCAACAAAAATCTCAACTTTTGCATTTGGAACAGGAAGTCCGGTCTCTAAATCCACTACAGAAATAATACCTTCTGTTTCTGTTGGAGTACAACCCAATGGAAAAACTGTGATTATTAAAATAAAAAGAATTCTAAAAATATCTATAGCAACCTTCATACACAAAAAGTAAATAGTTCACTGTTCGTAAGAACATCGACAAATATAATAAAATTTTGTTTCGCTAAAAATTCACATTCCATCCATAAATGGCTAATTTTACTGAATGTTTAAAATAAATCTAAGAAAATTAATACTTCCTTTTATTGCCATTTCGGTTGCAATCGCTTGCGGATCAACTAAGAATTCTATTTCGGAAAGCAAATCATTAGAGGTTAATGAAGCAAAAGAGAATAACCTTTACATCATATCTACAAAATTTGGAGATATGAAAATAAAACTTTTGGATGAGACTCCTCTACATAGAGATAACTTTAAAAAACTAGTGGCAGACTCCTTTTATGACGGGACTTTGTTCCATAGAGTTATCGAAGGATTCATGATTCAAGGAGGAGATCCTTCTTCCAAAAATGCAAAACCCGGACAACAACTTGGAACTGGAAATATTGAGTATACAATACCTGCTGAATTCAATTCCAAACTTATACATAAAAAAGGTGCTCTAGCTGCTGCAAGACAGTCTGATGCAGTAAACCCTGATAAAGAATCTTCTGGTTGTCAGTTTTATATAGTAGATGGTAATAAAGTTAATGAGAGAGCTCTTAAATCAATCTCTTCTAGGAAAGATATAATGAGAAAAAGAACTCTAGGCACAAAAGTATTAGACAATCCCTCTAATGCTCAACTCAAAAAAGATTTTATAAGAGTCCGACAAAAGGGACTAAAAGATAGTATTAACTTTTATGGAGCAATTATTCAAGATCAAATTGATACTTTATACAATGGAAGTAAGTTTAAATACACTCCTCAGCAAATTGCCCTTTATGATTCTATAGGAGGAACTCCCGCATTGGACATGGACTACACTGTTTTTGGAGAAGTGATTGAGGGCCTAAACATCATCGATTCAATCTCAATTCAACAAAAAGACAGAATGAATCGTCCTTTCGATGATGTAAAAATGACCATTAAAAAACTTTAACCCTCAAAATATTTTAAAATTTAATGGAAAATAAAATTAAAGAAATAGATCTACAAATTGAAAAGTTCAAAATTGAGGATAGCGAAAGTCTAGAAAAATTTAGAATTCAATTTTTAGGATCAAAAAACATACTTAAGGATTTATTTGCTGAAATTAAAAATGTTGCCCCGGAAAAAAGAAAAGACATAGGAAAATCTATTAACTCCTTAAAAAATAAAGCTCAGACTAAATTAGAGGCCTTCAATGAAAAGATAAATGAGGATGATCAAGAAAATGTGAAAATTGATTTAACGTTACCTGGAGAAAATCTCAAATTAGGAAGTCGTCACCCTTTAAGTCTTGTTAATGAAAAGATCATAGATATTTTTGGAAAGATTGGATTCACAGTTTCAGAAGGACCTGAAGTAGAAGATGATTGGCATAATTTCACAGGGCTTAATCTTCCACAGGAGCATCCTGCAAGAGATATGCAAGACACCTTTTTTATTGAGAAAAGTCCTGATTGGCTTCTGAGAACACATACATCATCGGTGCAAATGAGAGTTATGGAGTCTAACGAATTACCCATAAGAACAATAACTCCAGGAAGAGTTTACAGGAACGAGGCAATTAGCGCAAGAGCCCACTGTTTTTTCCATCAAGTAGAAGGATTATATATTGATGAAAATGTATCATTTGCAGATTTAAAGCAAACCATTCAATATTTTGCACAGGAAATGTTTGGTAAAAGTTCAAAAATAAGATTACGTCCATCTTATTTCCCCTTTACTGAGCCCAGTGCTGAAGTTGATGTTTCATGCTCTCTATGCGAAAAAGAAGGTTGTAATGTATGCAAATACACAGGTTGGTTAGAAATTATGGGCTGTGGAATGATAGACCCTAATGTATTGTCCAATGCGGGCATCGATCCTGAAAAGTATTCTGGATTTGCTTTTGGAATGGGAGTTGAGAGAATGGCGATGCTAAAATATGAAGTGAAAGATTTAAGGATGTGGAGTGAAAATGACATCCGATTTTTAGAGCAATTTAAATCTGCTTGGTAAATAACGAACTACTCCTATTTATTAATCAAGAATAATTCTATTCTCCCTATTAGACAATTCCCATGCTGTATAATAGATAAGCCGGGTAATTTTAGATAATTTTAAAAAGTCAATCTTATCTGCAGTATCTGTATGCTTGTGATAATCTTCATGAGTACCATTAAAATAAAAAATAACAGGAATATTATGTTTCGCAAAGTTGTAATGATCCGATCTTTGAAAAAATCGATTTGGGTCTGTTAATGAATTGAAGGTGTAATCCAACTCTAAATTGGTATGCAATTTATTTTGATTCTCATTAATTTTATGAAGATCATCACTTATAAAGTTACTACCAATAATATAAACATAATCAGGATTCGGAATCCCTTCAGCATCATGATGAGCCTTATCTACTCTTCCAATCATATCAATATTTAAATTAGCAACTGTATTTACTAATGGGAAAATCGGATTTTCAGAATAATACCTACTGCCCAATAATCCTTTTTCCTCGGCTGAAACTGGCATAAACAAAATACTTCTTCTAGGTCCATTACCTTCAAACTTGGCTTTAGAAAAAGCTTTAGCCATCATTAACAATGCAGTTGTACCTGAGGCGTCATCATCCGCTCCATTAAAAATATTACCATCGTGTTTTCCAATATGATCATAATGCGCAGTAACAATAATTAATTCCTCTTTTTTATCGGTACCTTCAATATATCCCAAAACATTTTCTGATGATATTTTACTGTTAATTATATTTGACTGAATACCAATTTTTAAAGACAACTCAGCACTCATAGGAATACCCCTATTAATTATCTTCTTCTTAGTTTTAAAGTAGCCTGATGGCAATCCTCCTAACGTTAATAAACTATCTGCTTTCTCTTCAGAAATAAACAACAAAGGTATTTTTACAGAAAATGTATCTGTGGCCAACATCATTTTGGAAGAGGTAAACGAATGGGCAAAAGACTTCTTGTAGAATTCAACTTTAGGATTAATTATTATAATTGCTTTTGCTCCTAGATTCACCAAATTTTGAATTTTTTTATATCTATCTCTCCATATATTTATCGATTCAATAACACTTCGATTAAAACTTCTTTTTTTGAATTCTGGAATATCATCCATCATAAAACAAACTTTATCTTTTACATCTATTTTGTCCAGTTCATTATATTTATCCAGTGCAATACCATAACCAATAAAAACCGACTCGGAATTTTTAAAATTACTATCCGCAAAATCAGAATTATGTAAAAAATCAGAAAAATATTTTGCTGTATCACCACTTAAGATCATAAAGATGTTTTGAGGAGTGGAAACTCTTAAATTAAAGCGTTGAAAATAACTTTCATTTACAGGAGGTAAACCATAGCTTAAAAAATTTTGCATCAAATAAGCTCCGGCTAATTTTTGACCTTTTTCACCAGCTTCTCTGCCCTCCAGTTCATCACTAGCTAAATATTCTAAATGATTTCGTGCTACATCCGGATTAATATAACGAACATAATTTTCGACCTGACTCAACAAATTAACTGACACAGTGAGTAAAATAAAAAACATAGAAAATCGAAACCTCATAATATATAGACGTATTTTATTTCATAGAAATACGAATTTAAAATAACTATTGTTTGCATAAAAATTTAGTACCTTAATTTCAATGAAAAAAAAGACCCTATCGATTGTTATCATAAGCGGTGTTTTATCAATTTTATTATTGTTTATAGTTCAATTATTCTGGGCTAATAATTTGATTACTCTTGAAAGCAAACACTTCAACCACAAAGTGAAAACCGGGTTGCTTAATGCTGGTTATAAACTAAAGCTTATTCATCATTCAAAAATTGACAAAATACATTTAGTCAAGCAAATCAACGAAAATTCATATGTTGTAGAGGTACAGGATATCGTTAATCCAACTACTATTGATTCTCTTCTACAAATTGAATTTTTAGTTCAAGAATTATATTCACCCTACAAAATAGCAATTTACGATTGCTTTACAGACAGTGTTCTTTATGCTCACTCTGGTTCTGAAGATGAAAGCTCTGTTGCGGCAAAAGATTACGGTGTTGATTGGGATATTAATAGTTATAATTTTGGGGTTATTTTTCCGGAAGTAAATCCTCTAAAGCAACATTTAAATATTGGAATAGCTTCTGGAATTGTGATTTTTGGAGTTATCGGATTTTTCATTTACATAATTATAATGTTTAAAAAACAAAAAAAAATAAACGAAATGAAAACTGATTTCATTAATAATATGACACATGAATTAAAAACACCAATTTCTACCATATCTCTATCAAGTAATGTGCTTATTAGTAAAAACATAATTAATCAACCAGGCAGACTACAGCATTATGCCAAAATAATAAAACAAGAAAACGAACGACTTAAAACTCAAGTAGAAAGAGTTCTCCAATTAGCCTTGTTTGAGGAGAAAAGTTTTGATTTAAACTACAAATCTGTATCGATAACAGATTTAATTAAAAAAGTAAGTCAACCATACACACTGTTATTACAGGAAAAAAATGGCATTTGTACTATTGATGGCGAGCATTTGATTGTCGAGGTCGATGAACATCACTTTTCAAATGCAATTTCAAATTTAATAGACAACGCCATTAAATACTGTAACGAAAAAGATTCTCTTATACAGATTAAGATAACTAACCTCAAAAAACATGTTTCCATTAAAGTTCATGACAATGGAATTGGAATGGAGAGAGAAGAAATAAAGCATATTTTCAAAAAATTCTATCGTGCACCAACTGGAAATATACACAATGTAAAAGGTTTTGGAATTGGATTAAGTTATGTTGATCAAATTATAAAAATGCATTCAGGCTCAATAAAAGTTAGCAGTAAAAAAAATAAAGGCACAACTTTTGAAATAATACTACCTAAAAAACAAGTTTAAGATGGTTAAGGCAAATATTTTACTCGTTGAAGACGATGAAAACCTTGGATTTGTAACTCAAGACAATCTAAAAATAGCAGGATATAATGTTACCTGGGCTAAGGATGGTAAATCTGGTTTTGAAGCTTTTTGCCAAGACAAATTTGACCTGTGTATCCTTGATGTAATGCTACCACAAAAAGATGGATTCCAATTAGGTCATGAAATAAAATCCTTAAAAGAAAATATTCCTTTGATTTTTCTCACAGCAAAATCATTGGATCCCGATAAAGTTCAGGGATTTAAAATAGGAGCGGACGACTATATAACTAAACCTTTCAATATGGAACTCTTAGCACTAAGAGTTCAAGCATTATTAAAAAGATATTTTTCTTCTGAAGCCAACACACTTGAAGAGAAAGATTTATTCCACATCGGCAACTATTCCTTCCACTATAAAAATCAAGAACTGAGAATAGGTGAAGAAAACAAACATCTTACAAAAAAAGAAGCTGAAATACTGCGTTTACTTTGCTTGAATGAAAATCAACTTTTAACAAGAGACCTTGCTCTTAAAGTTATTTGGGGAGAAAATGACTATTTCAAAGGAAGATCTATGGATGTTTTTATCACAAAACTTCGAAAATATCTAAAAGAAGATGAACGAATTGAAATTATTAATATTCATGGAACAGGCTTCAAGCTAAGAGTAAGTTAATTTCATAGCTTTATTCCGTAAATTAAATAGCAGGAAACTAATTTACATACACAAAGCCCCTTTAAAAAATCTTTTTTAGAAAAACATCCAATCTCTCCTCGAAAAGAAAAATCAAAAATTAAAAAGCTTTGGTAATAGCCACTTCTTAGAAGTGCAGAAATTGCCTTAGATTATTTAAAAATATTGAATTAATGGAGAAAGACAAACAGGGAAAAAGAGGCATTGCTCAATTTTTCAAACATCTAATCACTTAATCAAAGAACATTAATGTGCTTCCAACCAAGTGGACCCAAAAGCACCCTCAACCTCAAGAGGCACATTAGTCTTTACAGCATTTTCCATTTGCTCCTTTGCAAGCTTTGAAATTATTTCTTTTTCTGAAGGAACGACGTCAAAAACTAATTCATCATGTACTTGAAGAATCATTTTTGATTGTAATTTTTTCTCTATTATCTCTTTATGAATATTAATCATAGCCACTTTAATAATATCCGCTGCCGAACCTTGAATTGGGGCGTTTATGGCATTTCGTTCAGCATAGCCTCTAACTACCGCATTTTTAGAGTTAATATCCTTTAAAAAACGTTTACGTTTTAATATCGTTTGAACATATCCTGTCTCTTTAGCGCTATCAACCGCATCTTCCATAAATTTCTTAATCCCTGGATATGTCTCAAAATAACCATCAATTAAAGCTTTTGCTTCTTTTCGCTTAACATTTAAACGCTGACTTAAACCAAATGCAGAAATACCATAAATTATCCCAAAGTTCACCATTTTTGCTTTACCTCTCATTTCTCGATCCACCTTTTCCATAGGTACATCAAATACTTTTGCAGCTGTAGCCGTATGAATATCGTATCCATTTTGAAATGCTTCGACCATATTTATATCACCACTCATTTCAGCCATTAATCTTAATTCAACCTGTGAATAATCAGCAGCATACAACTCATTTCCCTCGCTTGGAATAAAAGCATCTCTTACTTTTTTACCGTTATCGGTTTTAATAGGAATATTTTGAAGATTAGGATTTACTGAAGATAATCTACCTGTAGCCGCTACCGCCTGACTATAAGTGGTATGAATTTTACCTGATTTTTCATTTACCAATTGAGGTAGAGCATCAACATAAGTTGACTTTAATTTCTTTAATTGTCGAAATTCTAAAATTGAATCAATAATAGTGTGTTTACCCGTCAACTTTTGCAAAGTCTCCTCGGAAGTAGAATATTGACCAGTTTTAGTTTTCTTAGCCTTTTCATCAATTTTCATGTTCTCAAAGAGAACAATACCTAACTGCTTAGGCGAAGACACATTAAACTCTTCACCAGCCTGTTCTATGATTAATTTTTCTAACCTTTCAATCTCTGATTGCAATTCAATTGAATATTCTTTTAAAGTATCTGAATTTAAAGAAATACCATTATTTTCCATTGTTGATAAAACCGTAACAAGTGGCATTTCAATTTCTTCAAAAAGAGATCTAACCTCTTTTTGATCAAGTAATGGATTAAATACCTTCATTAATTGCCAGGTGATATCAGCGTCTTCAGCACCATATTTTACAACCTCTGATTTGTCTACTTCACGCATTGTTTTTTGATTCTTTCCTTTTTTACCAATTAAAGTCTCAATTGAAATAGGACGATAATTTAAGTAAGTTTCGGCTAAAAAATCCATGTTATGCTTCATGTCAGGCTGTAGCAAATAATGCGCTAACATAGTATCAAATAGCTTCCCTTTTAATTCAACACCATACTTTAAAAGCACATTCATATCGTATTTAATATTCTGGGCGACCTTCGTTATTTTTTCATTTTTAAAAATAGGTTTAAACATATCTATAACTCTTTGTTCATCACCTTTATTTATGTAAACATAATACCCCGTATGTTCTTGCCATGAAAATGCTAAACCTACCACATCTGCAACTAATGTATCTAAACCGGTCGTTTCAGTATCAAAGCAAAACGCTTTAGTTTGTTCCAGCATTTCTACCAATTTCTTGATCTCGACATCTGATTCAACTAGATGATAATCATGTGTCACATTTTCAATTGTTTTTATTTCACCATCAGGTAAATTTTCATCTATATTAATTACATGAACTGGATCGGCAAACAAATCCAACTGACCATTTGATATTACCGGTTGAACTTGAGTATAGTCAGGTTTTTGAGCAGTATTTGAAATATCAGTGCCTAAAACTCTTTTAGCTAAGGTCCTAAATTCCATTTCAGAAAATAGAGCCAGAAGACTTTCCTCATTCCAATTATCAATCAACATTTTGTCGAAGTCAATTTCAATAGGAACATCTAAAACAATAGTCGCTAGCTCTTTAGAAAGTAAACCTTGACTTCCAAAATTTATGACATTTTCCTTTTGTTTTCCTTTCAAATCATCCGTGTTTTCCAATAATCCTTCTAATGAACCGTAAGCTTTCACTAACTTCTTAGAGGTTTTTTCTCCAATTCCAGGAATACCAGGAATATTATCAGCAGAGTCACCCCACATACCAAGTATATCTATAACCTGTTCTGGTGTTT
>MDSV01132663.1_pt1 | contig 20127 bp, 14 predicted proteins | sample 810851 | NCBI WGS metagenome assembly MDSV01 (sample SAMN05326640, study PRJNA326480) | marine metagenome | isolation source: seawater | place: Atlantic Ocean: North East | collected 2012 | reverse complement strand
CTCCTCCAGCAGCGAGAGACAAGTCCCGCTCCATCACCGCTTTAACATCAGATTCGCTCTCAAATCGAGTCTGATTAAAGGAGTTGAGGTACAACTTGAACGACTTCGACTCCACAAGGAACGGGCTATCAGAAGGGACTCGAAATTCCGCAACGCAAACGACGGGCTTCCCGCTAGGCGTTAGCCAGGACATCTCGTAGCCATTCCAGATATCAACGCCATAAAAAGTAATCGCAGAGCGGTCATCGCCTGACGCTTTCCAACTTTCATTGCGATCAATTGGAAACAGCAATCCTGCGTCGTACTGCTCAGGATATTCAGATGTTTTACCTAGTGGATTAGTCTCGCTGTGTACTGATCCCATCATTATTGCCTCATGCCTGTACCGCGTCGCAGCAACCAGATGCTGTAACTACCCAAAATAAGAATAAACAAAACCAGCATCCCAAAGGCGACGTACACATTAATATCCGTCACACCCAACACACCGTAGCGGAAGGTATTAACCATGTAGAGAATCGGGTTCAGCTTGGATACATCCTGCCAGAAATCAGGAAGCAGACTGATGGAATAAAACACACCACCAAGGTAGGTCAGTGGTGTAATAATAAAAGTAGGGACGATCGCGATATCATCAAACTTGGTCGCAAAAACCGCGTTAATAAAACCGCCCAAAGAAAACAGAATCGCCGATAAAAGAACAACGCCGACCATGACTCCGACGTGATGCACCTGAAGATCCGTAAAGTACAGCGACAGTAAAGTAACAATCACCCCCGTCGCCACGCCTCGCGCTACACCACCGGCAACAAATCCGAGTAGAATGGTTACCGGATACACAGGTGCGACCATCATTTCTTCAATGCTTCGCTGGAATTTATTACTGAAGAAAGACGAAGAAACGTTGCCATAAGCATTGGTGATAACGCTCATCATGATCAGGCCAGGTACGATATAGGCCATGTAATCAACACCGCCCATCTCACCGATCCGGCTGCCAATCAGATTGCCGAAAATAATAAAATACAACGTCATTGTGATCGCTGGCGGCAATAACGTCTGCTGCCAGATTCTCATAAAACGACGGACTTCTTTGGTCACAATCGTCTGGAATGCAACCCACTGAACGCGCATCGGGCTCATGAATTACTCTCCCGTACCAGGTTCACAAACAACTCCTCAAGGCGGTTAGACTTGGTTCTCATGCTGCGGACCTCAAGGCCTTTTTCTGTGAGCATGGTAAATATCCGGTTAATGCTCTGCCCTTTTTCCACCGTAACTTCGAGCGTCTCATCAGCCGGTGAAGAAAACTCAAAACCCTCAAGCGAAAAACCATCCGGCAAAGACTCGCACAGATCAAAAACAAAGGTTTCAGTCGTCAACTGGCTCAACAGTTCACGTTTGCTGGTGCACTGAACGATTTCACCTTTATTAATAATCGCGATATTCCGGCACAACTGCTCTGCTTCTTCGAGATAGTGTGTCGTCAGGATAATGGTTGTCCCCTTTTTATTGAGGTCTTCCATGAACTCCCACATAGAGCGGCGCAGTTCAATATCAACACCGGCAGTCGGCTCATCAAGAATCAGCACGTCCGGCTTGTGCACCAACGCACGCGCAATCATCAGACGACGTTTCATACCACCAGAGAGCATGCGTGACGGCGTATCCCGCTTCTCCCAGAGGTCCAGAGCTTTCAGCAGTTCTTCGGCGTTCGCACGGGCTTCTGAAGGCTTCAGCCCGAAATAACCGGCCTGAGTCACAACGATGTCGTAGACTTTCTCGAACTGATTGAAGTTAAACTCCTGAGGCACAACCCCCAGGGAGCGACGCGCCTGAAAGGCATCACCGTTAACGTCGTGCCCCATAACATAGGCACTGCCAGAACTCTTCTGAACCAGGCCAGATACAATGCCCAGAGTCGTCGACTTGCCAGCTCCGTTGGGGCCAAGCAAGGCAAAGAAATCCCCTTTGGCAACTTCAAGCGTGATACCCTTCAGGGCCTCGAAACCGTTGCCGTATACCTTGGAAAGGTTTTCAACCGCCAGGGCTGCAACCATAAACTGAATACCTTCTGAGATAGAAAATGAATAACCGACTGAAATACCACCTCGAACTGCTGAACGAAACGCTTTCTCGTATCGAAAAGGCCGCAGCAAACGAGTCAGGGGTCATAGATGCCGACATTCTACAACAATTCCGTGACGTTATTGATCAGCTCACAGAACACAGGGATTCAGCCTACGACGCCGGGCAGGATCTGTTCAGCAAAATTGGCACACACCAACCACAATTAATGCCCGCCGTAGACCGCGCGCTGCTGTGGTTCTTTGGTGGAGAGTGCATGCACTTTCTCAGCGATGAAGAAATTACACGCTTTCAGCATCTCGATGAAATGGCAGCAGAGGCCGAAGCTGAAGGCAAAGAATACGACTACCGCTCTGCGGGGCGCAGCCTGCACTGATTCTTAGCAATCAGATTACGTATAGAAGGCATTGCACACGTTACTCAGGGACACGCCGTAAATACGTCCCTGTAGGCTCGGGTGCCGTATCCCCTCGGCACACGGTCCCCGAGCAACGCGCACAATACCTTTATCTCGCGCAATCAAATCGCACGCAATAAAAAAGCCGGCTCATTTCTGAACCGGCTTTTTAAAATTTGGAGCGGGATTAAATCGTCAGGAACGATTTAACGCGAGCGCAGCGAGTCCGAAGGACGTGCACATGGATGTGCAACGCAAAGAGGCGTAGCCGACTGAACCGCGTAAAATGAAAAACCCCCTGCACTTACGTGCAGAGGATTTTGAATTTGGAGCGGGAAAGGAGGCCGATCGGACTGGCGCCCCAGCTCACGACCTCGGTCGGGAGTTGAGCCTCCATAATCTCAGAGCAATAAAAAAGCCGGCTCATTTCTGAACCGGCTTTTTTGAATTTGGAGCGGGAAAGGAGGCTCGAACTCCCGACCCCAACCTTGGCAAGGTTGTGCTCTACCAACTGAGCTATTCCCGCAATGGCATCCCCAAGGGGATTCGAACCCCTGTTACCGCCGTGAAAGGGCGGTGTCCTAGGCCTCTAGACGATGGGGACACATCGTTTAAGTGCGTTGCATTTTAACCCCATCTCGTTGATTTGCAAGAACTTTTTTCAACAAGATGTTTGCTAACTGCCTAATTGCAAAACACCGATCCTGATTCAGCGTCATGCCACTTTCATGTGAAATTGGAGCGGGAAAGGAGGCTCGAACTCCCGACCCCAACCTTGGCAAGGTTGTGCTCTACCAACTGAGCTATTCCCGCATTTCACACTTGAAAATGGCATCCCCAAGGGGATTCGAACCCCTGTTACCGCCGTGAAAGGGCGGTGTCCTAGGCCTCTAGACGATGGGGACGTCTCAATCAAGGAGCGCGCATTCTATGTACGTTCGTAGGAAGCGTCAATACCTGTAAAGCAAAAAATTTGTCCTATACTGAGAAAACAGCCCTATTCCCAGGAAGCGTCCAATGGACAGTACAACGATGATCTCTGTCGCTATCGTCACCGGCATTATTGCCATCGCTGTGGTAACGGTAAAGAAGTGGCTTGATCAGTACCGACTTGAACAGATGCGCAAATCTGTTGAGCACATTGATTCCATCAACATGACCAGTAACGTGGGTAGCAGCCTGCGCCCATGGTTATCCATAGAAGCGCTACGCGCACTGGCCGAGCTGACGGATTTCCACGCACAACAGGTGAATACGAAGTTCATCGCCATGCCGCCACGCACCTCTAAAGCATTAGACCAGGCTGAAGAGTGGCGAAATAATGCGCCGCCGCCCTCTCCCTCTCCGCTCCCGACACAACCTAAGCAAGCAAAAGAATTGCGCGACTCACTGATGGACTACCTTGAACTGATAAAAAGTGGCCACAAAGAACACGTGATTCCCACAGAATCCGCACGAGAACGCATAAGAGAAGCGACCGTCCTGAATGCACGTATCTGCGCAAACACCTATCAGGCTCGTGCGAAACAGTCACTGGCGCAGAATGCACCGAACCAGGCGCTGCACTTTCTGAAGCGCGCCGAAAAAACCATACGGAATATAAAAGATCTGCCACAAGATCTGATGACAGAACTGGATGCTCTGGTCGAGGCCATTGATGAACTTGAGCAGCATAGAGCCACCACTGGCCCTACCCGACTGGCAGAAGGCGCTGAAGAACTGGCGGAAGCAGAAGAGTCCTGGAAGAAGAAAACCTTTGATTAACGCTGGGGTCAGGCTTCCAGCGCTTTAAGAATATCGGATTTCAGAGACTCTGGCGTCGTTGTCGGCGCGTAGCGGTCAATCACCTTTCCATCACGCCCCACCAGAAACTTAGTGAAGTTCCACTTAATCCCTTTTGTTCCCATAACGCCGGGCGCTGCGGCTTTTAATTCGTCGTAAATAGGCGCTGCATCGCTGCCATTCACATCGATTTTGCTGAACATCGGGAAGCTGACACCGTAGTTTTTCTGACAGAAAGCACCAATATCATCGGCACTGCCCGGCTCCTGCTTACCAAACTGATTACACGGAAAACCAAGAATGACCAGCCCCTTGTCTTTTAAGTCCTGATACAAGGTTTCCAGCCCATCGTATTGCGGCGTAAAGCCACATTTACTCGCGGTATTTACGATAAGAACAACTTTACCCGCGTATTCGCTAAGATCCTGATCTTTCCCGTTCAACAGGGGCATGGTGTAATCAAGAACCGACATCTGGCACTCCATCCGTTAATTTCAAAGCGTTTAAAGTAAACATCAGCCCTTGCAGCCGCAAGTGCCGAATGGGCCCAAACCTGTGTGCATTTGGCCCCTGGTGACTATTGGAAGACCATCATGTGATCATCAGCCGTTGTCGTCTTTCGCCTCAAACGTCAATGCGGCAGAGTTAATGCAATAACGCAGACCCGTCGGTGCCGGGCCATCGGTAAATACATGACCGAGGTGCGCATCACAGTGTTTGCAGACAACCTCAGTTCTTACCATAAAGTGACTCGTGTCGCTGCGCTCTTCTATATTCTCTTCATCTGCTGGCAGGCTGAAACTTGGCCAGCCACAACCTGAATCAAACTTATCCTGCGACAGAAAGAGCGGCTCACCACAACACACACAGTTGTAAGTACCCTCTTCCGAGAAATCGTAATACTGGCCAGTAAACGGTCTTTCTGTTCCTGCTTCCCGGGTAACCCGGTATGACTCAGCACTTAACTGTTGGCGCCACTCGTCTTCACTCTTGCTAATTTTTTTCATTCTTTGAACCACTTTCCGATAGAGCATCGTAAGAGTATGATTAATCACTTAAATTCAGTTCCGATACAGGCGGCAAAGTTCCATGGAAATCCTCAAATCCAACAAACTGGCAAACGTGTTCTACGACATACGCGGACCAGTGCTGGATGCCGCCAAGCGCATGGAAGAAGAAGGCCATCGGATTCTCAAACTGAACATCGGCAATCCGAAACCATTCGGGCTCGATGCGCCTGAGGAAATTATCCAGGACGTCATCTACAACTTGCCAGATTCTGAGGGTTATTGCGACTCCAAAGGTCTTTTCTCTGCACGAAAAGCCATCATGCAATACACCCAACAGAAGAAGATCCCTAACGTCGGCCTCGAAGACATCATCATCGGCAATGGCGTCAGCGAGCTGATCGTTATGTGTATGCAGGGTCTGCTCAATAATGGTGACGAGGTTCTGGTTCCTGCACCTGACTACCCACTCTGGACAGGCGCCGTCAGCCTGGCAGGTGGCAAAGCCGTTCACTATTTGTGCGACGAGCAGTCTGACTGGTACCCGGACCTTGACGATATTCGCAACAAGGTGACCGACCGCACCCGCGCAATGGTCATCATCAACCCGAACAACCCGACAGGTGCCGTATACCCGGATGAAATCCTGGAAGGCATGCTGCAGATTGCCCGCGAAAACAACCTGATTGTTTTCTCGGACGAGATCTACGACAAGATTCTGTTTGACGGGGTCACACACACCTCAACCGCATCACTTGCTGACGACCTGTTGATTATTACTTTTAATGGGCTGTCCAAGAACTACCGTCTGGCAGGCTTCCGCTCTGGCTGGATGATCATCAGCGGCGCCAAGCACAAAGCGCGGGATTATATTCAGGGTCTTGAGATGCTGGCGACGATGAGACTCTGCGCCAACGTGCCTTCCATGCATGCTATTCAGACCGCACTGGGTGGCTATCAGAGTATTTTTGATCTGGTCAATGGCGACGGCCGTATTGTTCAGCAGCGCGATATTGCGTACGAAATGCTGAATGACATTCCCGGCGTGAGCTGTGTTAAACCCAAAGGCGCTCTGTACTGCTTCCCGAAGGTCGACACCAAGAAATTCAACATACGCAACGACGAACGCATGGTTCTGGATTTACTTGAACAGCAGAAAATTCTGCTCGTGCATGGTACGGCCTTTAACTGGCCAGATCCGGATCACTTCCGCGTGGTATTCCTGCCAAGGCCAGAAGATCTGACCGCAGCGATGCAGCGTATGAAGCAATTCTTCGAAACCTATCAGCAGCTCTGATCCGACCAAAGGCCCGCACGCCAATGCTCGACGTTCATATTGATGATTTCTTTCGTGATGTTGCTGTCACCCTGCTCACAGGGTTACAGCAATTTCCGGCCCCAAGAACCCTCTTTGTAGAAGACGTGTGCGGGCCGGATGAGATGGACGAGTTCGGCCTTCACTCACCCCGCCACTTAGCAGCGCTGGGCGCAATTCAGTGGCTTCGCGACGAGGAATACGTCCGCTTCGGAATCGTTGACCGGCAGGAATCTGTCGATGATTTCGTACTGAGCAGCAAAGCATTCACCCGCCTACTGCGTCAGCCAAACGAAAGCGACGAACCATTGTTCCGTCGCCTCCACGGTGCCGTTCAAGAAAGTGATTCTGAATTAATACGCAGACTGCTTCGGGAAGAATTTCTCGAAGCATAACCCCAGCACAGGCCGGTTTATTTAACCTTAGCGTGAACGCACATCGAAGCCCGCGGCTTCAAGCGCATCCTGCAGATCGTGAGCGCGAGCAGGCACCCCAACCTTAAGATTGATGGTATCGCGGCGCAGCGGGTAATCCTTTCTCATGCGATCGAACGACTCACGCAGATTCTGGCTGTGGCGTATGACTGAACGCATCACGCCGTCATCAACCCGAATCTCATACGATGCCCGGATAGCTGTACGCAGCGCCTGATGCACAGGCACTTCGGCAGAAAAATCGACGCGCCGGATACCAGGCTCTGGCAAAAACTGCCCCAGCTTCAGACGTTCAGGCAGCCCAAAGAATTCGCACGCACCCTGATAGACCAGCTCCGTACCACGCATCTTGCCGTCGAGAGAATACCCAGCGATATGCGGTGTCGCCAACGCACAGAAATCCAGCAATTCGCGGTTCAGCTCTGGCTCGCCTTCCCAGACATCCAGCACAGCAACGAAATCCGGATTATCGTGAAGATGCTTCAGCAAGGCATCGTTATCGACAACAGCCCCACGGCAAGCGTTAATCAGGCAGGCATCTGTCATCATCTGCTGCAACTGAGCTTCACCGATAAGGTGCCAGGTCGGATGGTCACCGCCCTTCTCCATCGGTGTATGCAGACTGACAACATCACAACCAAGGACTTTATCGAGCGTCGTCAGCTCGCCGACGTCCTCTTCTTCTTTGAACGGGTCACAGGCGAGTACCGTCAGACCCATTTGCTCAAGACGCTGACGCAGAAGCAGGCCGACGTTACCGACACCAACAATGCCGACACTCAGATCACGAAAATCAATCCCGCGACTATCCACGACAACACTCAACGCGCTAAGCACGTAATCAACGACGGCCTGGGCGTTGCACCCCGGCGCACTGGCGAAGCCAATACCCGATTCGCTCAGGTAATCAAGATCAATATGATCAGTGCCGATCGTCGCCGTACCGACAAACTTGACCTTGCTGCCGCTAAGAAGTGCTTCATTCACCTGCGTCACCGAACGCACTAGTAGAAGATCGGCATCGGCGACATCGGCCGCCGTCATGGTTCTACCCGGAACCCGGATGATGTCTCCAAAGTCTCCGAAGAACTGATCAATTAAAGGGATATTTTCGTCGGCTACGATCCGCACTGGTGATAATCCTGATCTGACAAGAGAACGTCATTGTGGCAACTGACTGCCACAATGACAACGACTAGCAAGAGTTCAGCGTCATCGACTAACGGCAGCCACCGATACCGGCACTCCGTTCAGCGCTGCATTTCCGGTCAGTCCATCGAGGCGCGCATCATCGGTGAGCACGTTGGTATTCACCCCGCCAGCCTCTCGTGCGGTCTCCAAACGCACACCGTCGACGTTGTGGCCCCAACCATGCGGCAAGCTCACCACGCCGGGCATCACTTCCTCAGTAATCTCAGCTTCGGTCACCAGCTTTCCGACCCGTGAACTGATTTCCACAGTCCCGCCTTCGGCAATACCGAAACGCTCCGCATCCTCAGGATGAATCATCAGGCGATCACGTCTCGGCCCTTTAATCAGGCGGCGGCTGTTATGTAGCCAGCTATTGTTGCTGCGCACATGACGGCGTCCAATCAGCACAAGATCCTCGACGTTCTTGGCCAACAACTGTGGACGCACCCTCTCGAGTTCCTCCAGATACAGATCAGGCGCAAGATGTAGCTTTCTATCCCGGGTAAACAATCGTTCCGGCATGCATGGCCGCAACGGCCCAAGATCCATACCTGACGATGCGGCTTTCAGCTGTTTCAATGTCAGTTTATAGGGGCCGCGTTTGAGCATCGCATTCAGAATACCGGACGGCTTCATCCAGCCCATGATGCCCAGTACGAGACGGCCCTGGAGACGGGTTTTCAGGCTACCACGGCCCATTCGCTTCAACAGACCGTGAATAATCTGCCAGTCTTCCTTCGCACCTTTGTCCGGTGGGAATAAAGCTGGCGCGTATTTCGCGACGTTACGGACGGCGAAACTGTTAAAGATCAGATCGTAATGGTCACGCTCCAGCGGTCCGCAAGGCGGCAAAATCACGTGTGCATGGCGGGTCGTCTCATTGAGGTAATAATCAATCGACACCATAAACTCCAACGAATCCAGCGCCGTCACCAACTGAGTACTGTTGGGCGTCGAGACAACCGGATTCCCCGCCATCGTGACTAACGCCTTCACCTGCCCTTCGCCGGACGTCAGAATCTCTTCGGCAAGCACAGATACCGGTAGCTCTCCCCCAAATTCAGGCAGACCACGAACGCGGCTCTGGTAGCGATTGAAATTTCCGCGGCTGCCGCGTGCAGCCAGAATGGCTGGCAGATCCACCGCAGGATGAGACAGCATCAAGCCGCCTTCCCGGTCGAAATTACCACTTACGATGTTCAACACCATGATCAACCACTGACACAGCCCGCCGTACTGCTGAACTGATACCCCCATTCGGCCATAACAGCTGGCCGACTTCGCGCTCAGCCAGTCACCAGCCAGTTGGCGGATAGCTTCAGCACTGATACCCGTTCGGTCGGCGGCGTGTTCAGGCGTCATACCCGCACAGATGACGCTAAGATCGGCGGGAGCAACGTAGTCCGGCAATGCCGGTAACTGAGCAGACAGTTCATGCACCCAGACGTGGAGCACAGCCAGCAGCAGCTGAATGTCCTGACCAGGACGGATAAACCAGTGCTCATTAGCAACTCTGGCAGTTTCAGTTGCCCGCGGATCAATCACCAGAACACGACCTCCGCGCGCCTGAATCCCTTTAATCCGACCACGGAAATCCGGCACAGTCATCATGCTGCCATTGGATGCCAGAGGGTTGCCGCCGATGATGATCAGAAAATCCGTACGGTCAATATCAGCAACAGGCTGCAGCAATTGATGCCCCAGCATCTGCAGGCTCGCCATGTGATGCGGCAGCTGATCCACAGACGTTGCCGAGAACTTGTTCTTTGAGCCAATCGCCTTAAGCAGCATCGGGCCAAATAGCAGATTGCCGTAATTGTGAACATTGGGGTTGCCAAGATACGATGCCACCGCATCGCGACCGTGCTGATCGCGGATACGCATAAGCTCGCTGGCGGTATGATCCAGAGCCTCATTCCAGCTAACTTCATGCCACTCATCGCCCCTGCGGATCATAGGCAGGCGCAGACGGTCAGGGTCTTCATGAAGGTCTTGCAGCGCCGTGGCTTTGGGGCAGATGTAACCCTTACTGAACGGGTCATCCTTATCGCCTTTAATCGAAAGAATCTGGCCATCTTCATGCCTGACTTCAATGCCACAGGTCGCCTCACACAGGCTGCAGGTGCGTTTATGCGTCTGAATAGTCATTACTTTTTTCCTGGCTGCTGATCGCCGGATGAGACCGGGCTTATTGTTCTGATTGACTATACGCGTTGCTTACCGGTCCGGAGCAGGCCAATTGTGCCAAAGTGCAGGACGACAGAATTCAGAATCCACCAGGCCGGACGCCACAGGAAACTGTCGACGATCTGATAAATTGAAAAAATATTAGAGACCTCCATCATAAACACCATGAATAACGCATATCAGGGGTACAAATACGTCTGAGCCTAAATTTCCGGTATACTCCCGCACTACTAAAAAGAGGGTGAAACAAATACATAGTGACTTTCGTGGCTATGTAGCACTGTTCACCGGACATAACTGCATGGGCGTGGGCTTGCTGCCATCGTAGGACGCAAGTTAACTAAAGTGCAATGAAGTTGTTAACAAGGCTTTGAGAGAGGGTCGCAAATGAGTCTGTATTCAGAATACCTGAAAGAAATTGAGGTTCGTAAGAACGAGCTGGGGTTGAACCCTAAGCCGATCGATGGCGCGGAGCTGCTGTCTGAAATCATCGAACAGATCAAAGATGTGAATAATGAGCACCGCAAAGACTCATTGAACTTCTTCATCTACAACACACTTCCAGGTACGACTCCTGCGGCAGGCGTTAAAGCTGAATTCCTGAAAGAAATCATTCTGGGTCAGGCGTCTGTAGAAGAGATCAACCAGGAGTTCGCTTTCGAACTGCTGTCTCACATGAAAGGCGGCCCGTCTATCAAGGTTCTGCTGGACCTGGCTCTGGGCGACGACGCTGACATCGCAAACGCGGCTGCAGCTGTTCTGAAAACTCAGGTATTCCTGTACGAAGCAGACACCGAGCGCCTGGCTGCTGCTTACAAAGAAGGCAACGCCATCGCTAAAGAACTGCTGGAAAGCTACAGCAAAGCAGAATTCTTTACCGAACTGCCAGACGTTGACGAAGAAATCAAAGTGATCACCTACGTTGCTGCCGTGGGCGATATCTCTACCGACCTGCTGTCTCCGGGCAACCAGTCTCACTCACGTGCTGACCGCGAACTGCACGGTAAGTGCATGATCTCTCCTGAAGCTCAGGAAGAAATCACCAAGATGAAAGAAGCCAACCCAGACAAGCAAGTAATGCTGATCGCCGAAAAAGGCACCATGGGTGTTGGTTCTTCACGTATGTCTGGTGTGAACAACGTGGCACTGTGGGCTGGTAAGCCTTCAAGCCCTTACGTTCCATTCATCAACATCGCTCCAGTGGTTGCAGGTACCAACGGTATCGCACCTATCTTCCTGACTACTGTCGGCGTAACCGGTGGTATTGGTCTGGACCTGAAAAACTGGGTACAGAAGAAAGACGAAAACGGCAACGTTGTTCGCGACGAGAACGGCGATGCAGTACTGGAAGAAGTGTACTCTGTTAAGACCGGTACCGTTCTGACCATCAACACTAAGACCAAGAAACTGCTCGACAGCAACGGCAACGAACTGTCTGACGTATCTGACGCTTTCACTCCACAGAAAGTCGAGTTCATGAAAGCTGGCGGTTCTTATGCAGTCACCTTCGGTAAGCAGCTGCAGACCTTCGCTGCAGAAACTCTGGGCGTTGAAGCACCAGCGGTTTACGCGGCCTCTAAAGAAATCTCTCACGAAGGCCAGGGCCTGACCGCTGTTGAGAAGATCTTCAACCGTAACGCGGTTGGTGTTAACTCTGAGACTCCACTGCACGCTGGTTCTGACGTTCGCGTTAAAGTGAACATCGTAGGTTCTCAGGACACTACTGGTCCTATGACGACTCAGGAACTGGAAGCAATGGCTGCTTCTACCATCTCTCCAAGCGTTGATGGTGCGTTCCAGTCTGGCTGTCACACTGCCTCTGTATGGGACAACAAAGCTAAGGCCAACACGCCTAAGCTGATGGCGTTCATGAACGCGTTCGGCGTGATCACTGCACGTGATCCTAAGGGTGTTTACCCTGCAATGACCGACGTAATCCACAAAGTACTGAACGACATTACTGTTGACGATCGCGCGATCATCATCGGTGGTGACTCCCACACCCGTATGTCTAAAGGTGTCGCGTTCGGTGCTGACTCCGGTACTGTTGCGGTAGCACTGGCCACTGGTGAAGCAGCCATGCCAATCCCAGAGTCTGTGAAAGTTACCTTCAAAGGCAACATGAAGCCGCACATGGACTTCCGTGACATCGTACACGCGACTCAGGCACAGATGCTGAAGCAGTTCAACGGCGAAAACGTCTTCCAAGGCCGTGTCATCGAAGTACAGATCGGTACTCTGCTGGCTGACCAGGCCTTCACCTTCACCGACTGGACTGCAGAAATGAAAGCGAAAGCTTCTATCTGTATTTCTACCGATGAAACCCTGATCCAATCTCTGGAACTGGCTAAGTCACGTATCCAGATCATGATCAACAAAGGTATGGAAAACGAAGCTGGCATGCTGCAGAAGCTGATCGGCCTCGCTGACAAGCGTATCGAAGAAGTTAAATCTGGCGAAGCACCTGCTCTGGCTCCAGACGACAACGCTAAGTACTACGCAGAAGTGGTTGTTGACCTCGACGCGATCGACGAGCCAATGATTGCTGACCCAGACGTAAACAACGAAGACGTATCTAAGCGTTACACCCACGACGTAATCCGTCCGGCTTCTTACTACGATGGCCGTCAGGTTGACCTGGGCTTCGTTGGTTCTTGTATGGTTCACAAAGGTGACATGCAGATCATCGCTGCGATGCTGCGTAACCTGGAGAAGAACGGTCCTATCACGTTCAAGGCTCCACTGGTTGTTGCGCCACCAACGTACAACATCGTTGACGAGCTGAAAGCCGAAGGCGACTGGGACATCCTGTCTAAATACGCTGGCTTCACCTTCGACGATGCTAACCCGAAAGAAGCGGCACGCACCAAGTACGACAACATCCTGTACCTGGAGCGCCCTGGATGTAACCTGTGTATGGGTAACCAGGAAAAAGCAGAACCAGGTGACACCGTACTGGCAACTTCTACCCGTCTGTTCCAGGGCCGTGTAGTAGAAGACAGCGCTGAGAAGAAAGGTGAGTCACTGCTGGGCTCTACCCCAATGGTTGTTCTGGGTACTATCCTGGGTCGCTTCCCGACTCTGGAAGAGTACAAAGCAGCGGTTGAAGGTATCAACCTGACTTCTTTCGCTCCACCATCGAAGGACCTGGCTCGCCCAGCGATCCCTCTGAAAGCTGTTTAATTAACAGTTTTTGAGGCGATTAGCCCACTGCCCTGACCTTTTGGTTGAGGCAGAGGGTTAAGCAAATAAAAACCGGCACTCGAGAGAGGCGCCGGTTTTTTGTAGGGCATAGCGGAAATAGGATTTCGGTCAGCAATCTCGCCGGATATTTCCAATAATGGGTGGTACTATTTGATGCAACGCCGCGCTCCGCGGCAAACTTGGAGCAAAGCGTAAAATTTGTCCGACAGCAGCTCCTTGTTAGCCGATTTTCGCACCAATACCACGCTGAAAGTCTTCGATAACGCTCTTTTCAAAAACGCCATTCCCAAAACGATCTAGCTCTTGATTGCGTAAATTATTCACAACAACATCCAAAGAGTCGTCTTTGTTAAAAACCTTTCCGTTTAAAAGTTTTTCCGAAATCTCCGTAGGTAGCCCATATTCCTCAAGCGCAGAGAATGATGATGGTTGAAATAGATGTTCAATTATCATAGCAAACGGTAAATAATTGCATGAGCGCAAGCCCTTCAATTGTAAAATATGGTTTACAACATCATTCAGAGCCACAAGGTATTTAGGATAATTGAATGAGGCCCAGCCCCTCAAAAAGGCGAGGACATTCTCTACTGCATCATCAGGAGAAGTATTCCGCTCAATTTGGCTCAATATCATCGCCCGTCTAAATCGCGGCACATTACGAGACGAATAAAGCCGCCATATCCATAACGTCATCATGCTTGCACTTCGCATAGAGCTCTGCCTAGCCGTCGCAGCTCCACCTAGCTGCGTCCAAATTAAATCAGAAGTAAGTTTAATGTCATCGTATTGTGGCCTCGATGTCCATGACAACCTTTCTAGCTCTCTAGTCTCCAAAAGCAATAATGTGTTCGCTGTCTCCAAAAGATATTCTGGTTCGATACCTGAGTGTTGTTTTAGAAGCTCAACCGGAAGAACTTTTTGACTTAACAATGTATCGACCTTTCCTCTCAGAGACACTGGAACATCTTTTTCAGGAAGATTAATGAGAAGACTGCTTGGTGTATTCTCGCCTGGATTGATAGCAGGCATATCAACAAAAGGAAGCTCTTCTTCAGGAGGAGCTTCAAAAACAAAAATGTTTCCCATGAAATGACGAAACATTCGGCCAGTTCGTCCTTTGATATTACTAAACGTGAAAAAATCTAAAGATTTTCTATTAAGCTTGCTGTCGTAAACCACTACATTTTTTGCAGATGTATTTACACCCTCAATCAGCGTGGATGTACAGAGCAGTATTTTAATCTTTCCCTCTTCGAAGGCACGAATCATAAAGCGCCCGAGAGCACGCGGAAGGCGCCCATGATGTATTCCAATTCCATGTCGAAGGGCCACAGACACCAACCACTCATCATGATAGTTATCAGAAGTCCACGTTGCAGCTTCCAGCAATTCTTTCTCTTGAGTTACTTCTAGATCCCGCATTTCAAGATAAGATTTAATTAATTTTCTCGTACTAGCAGGGGATTGGCAGTAAACCATTGTCTGGCCGTCAACTTCATCCAAAAGTTTAGCCAGAGCTTCATTCTTATTTGGTTTTTTCTTAAGAAAATGAAGCTCAATAGCTACCGTTTGAAAGTCTTCTACCAAAAATTTGCAGTTTAGCTTCTCTTGGACGACAGCTGGAATTGACTTAATTGAAGGCCCCAATAAATAGAATTGTGCCCCTGTACTGGAGAGTCGCAGAAAAGCTTGATTTAAGAGTGTCGATCGGCCACCATCATTTGATATAGAAAGCTTGTAAAATTCATCAATCACAAAAAAATCGATCTCGGGAATCTCTTTCTCTATAGAGAGATACCGTTCTTGCGTGAGAACGAATATATTCTTTTCAGATACTTTTTGGTTGCTAGAAGTAACTATTGAGTAATCATCAACGAATCTCGACATCCTTCTTCTAGTTTCTTCTACGAGCGCTAGAGTTGGAACGATTAAAACAACATTATTAAAATTTCGTGCCGATATAATTATGTCAATTAATAGGCTTTTACCAAATGATGTAGGTGCACTCAAAATTACTGAAGCACCAGACATCAGCCAGTTCAAAACACGCGCTTGCGATCTGTGTAAAACATAGTCCCCCATTGCCCCATCAGCTCGATGGGCAGCATGCATAAGTGCGTTTCTTAAAGATAGATCATCAAGATCAGAAACATATGGATAGAGTCCTACCTGCATCGTCAAATCATTTAATATATTTCTATAGGACTGGCTGAGTAAAACTTGGCGATCAAGAGCGCGGATTACGAGGTCACGACCCAGGTCGATGCTGGAGGAGCAAATACTTGCTATATCCGAAAGAATAGTAAAAGGGTCTTCGATAGCCCAACTATCTGATTTTAGCTTTTCACGAATTTCAGTAATACTGCTCATATTTGTAACGCCTTAAGCCGCATATCGAGAGCTGCTATTAACTGTTTCTTTTCTTTTAGAGGTACGAAAATAACATGAACTGAAAGTGGAATATCTTGATTAAATTTACTTTCATAATCGACTTTAATCTTTTCTCTTAAGCGAGAATATGAATCTATGATCTCGACTTCAATTTTTTCTTTGTACTCTTCATTGTTGCACACACTAGTCCCGACGGCGTCACTGTCATAGGTGAGCAATATTGGAATGCAGGCTTTTTCAAACACAGAATCCAGAGATGTATTTTCATGTAACAACTTATTAAGCTTGTCGGCTTCTGGCCATGAAGAGTCAACTTTATTTTTTATTAGAATAAACTCTGACCGCAAGTAATCAGTTTCCAAATGATCGACTATTTCTTTAGAAACATCATAAATAGCTTTTGTTAGATTTTCATAGAACTTTGTTTCTCCAATCCACAGTTCAAGGTCATCACCCTTTCTTACAACGTGCACAGCATCAAAGCCCTTTACTGTTTCATTAACTGCGCTCTTGTAATAAATTTTACTAACCGCTGGCAGGGTTTCATACACTTGACGAATGGCTATGTGGAGTAGCAGTTCACCAAACTCCCCTCTTAATCCATACTTTTCTGTCTGATAAACTATTTTCGCTGCTTTTTTTGTCATCCGTAACGCATTTGCGTGACCAATTTCGCTTAACTCTGAATAGTCCAATGCAAACTCCGGCAGCCATTCCATCATATGATCTGCCAACTGGTCATTCCGCCACTGTCCACGTTCAAATCCAGCGCAAAGAGCTAAATCATCTCCGACCCCACTGATCTCATGAAAGATAATTTCTAAAAATTCGTCTGGATGTTCCATTTAATCCCTTATATTGATTTCAAGTACCGAACTTCACCAAGGCAGCCAGCGCCGCGCTCTTCGGCAACTTTGGAGCGCAGAGTAAAACTGACCATCAGCAGCGCTTTGTTAGCAACATTACGCTGCACAGTAAATTACTGGCCTTGTGTTCATGTCCTTAACAGCATGAGCGAAGGACGAAATAATCCAAAGCAACTGCACAACATTCCCTCTCACAGGCTTACCGCTCTTTATCTTGTCAAACTCCTCTGAAATATTTGAAATCGAAAGAAAAGAGCAGCATAAAATACAGCTTCTATTGAGCTTGTAGTCTTTAAGTAAGTTAGTTATGTACCCTTCAAAATCATCTACATTTCCCTTTCGTACTCTCGGTATTTTCGTCTGAACACCTTTGCCCGATTTGTAATCTTTCTCAAACGTTTTAGCTAATTTCGACAACATAGTATTTGCATCAAAATACATATTTCCAAGATTCTTGATTCCTTGCCCTAAAACATCGTGTAAATTGCTAGCTGATGTGCTTGGATCACCATGCTTTGAGTGAATAAAGGATATGTTTGAGTTCTCTTTGTTAAACGTTATATGATCAGCCCACTCATCCCCTAGGTCATCACAGAATATATAATCGTCGTTGGCGTGAATCTTCTCAATTACATCAAACATCGAGTCTTCTGAAAAATCTATGCTTTCTATAGTAAAGCTACCTTTCTCCGATTCGATACTGGGCATCGTGTCTATCGGTTGAAGCAGCTCAAGGATATTATCGATCTCAGAAATACCAGAAGAATCTTCAAAGCATGACCCCATGAAGTACATGTATTTGGGGTCGTCAAAGGTGACACTGTAAAGTCCATGTTTAACAATATACTTTTGAAGGGTTATTAATTTACCGTTTTCAGAGACTCGAAACTTTGCAAGGGACTTTGAATAAAAAGTCAGGCTCTTTTTGTTGGCTTTAACCCGAGAGCCGTCATTCACATCGATTATGTTCAACTCTGAATCAATCTCGTATACTTTCTCTAATGCAGACTCTAGCTCTTTGTATATGCGATTTGACACGCCAATGACCTTCCCCTTCTTTGTTTTATATTTTATTGGGACGCCGTCCTTCTTAAGACGATCAAATAAAGAGGAAACCTCAACTAAAAGGGCATTAGGCGAACAGCTATCTAAAACTTCACTTAACTCCGCTTTGTTTGCGAAAGCATCTAAAAAATTTGTATTGCTCGGAGATTCTATTAGATTGATTTGCTCGGAAACCCATGCGGCAATATTTTCGATTGTTTCTCTACTGGAAGATTCAACGACTCGGCCAGTGCCTGAAATGGATCTAGTCTTAGCTCCTTGTCGGAGCTTAAAGTAATACGGAATGGACCTACCCGCCGAATGAGTAGAAAGCAAACCTTTTAAGTCCGCTGCTTCATACGATCTAGATCTCATCGCACGGTCTGAAACTGTCATATTTCTAAGCGCCAACCTTTGAAATTCCACATCATCATCAGAAAATGAAGATGAAAACTCCTTACTACCGACAAGCGTAAAGTTTTTGTCCATCAAGTCGAATATATTTGCACAGCTCTTCTTTAGAACAGCAAGGTAACCGCCAATCTCAATGATCAATATAAATGCATAAACTTTGTCTTCGAAATCACCATCCAAGAAATAAACAGGGCGACTAGAAGGAAATACCCTAGCCGAATACACAAAGTTTATACTTTGTTCTTCTAAATTTCGCTCCTGCCTGAATACATCAATTACAAATCCACTATCTGGATTCATGTTACTAGAGGCTGTCTCGAGGATCTGTCTGACCAACTCATCTTCTAGTGGCTCATTGACGCTATAAAACTGCGCATTCTTAGTCAACCTGAGTCTTTCTGGCACTATCCTGCCTCCTTGCTAATAGCATATTATTGTGCATGCCTATTCATCTGGAAAGGGCTTGCACATTAACTTGTAAACCAAAGTACTATCTGTCTGATTTACCTTGGTTTCACGCTATCACCCACCGGAAAAACGAGCAAGCTCAAATGTATAGAGTGCACGATTTCGTTGTCGCCATACTATTAGCACACTATTAGGACACCCACATTATCACTACTTCCTGTGATGAAATGCCAACGCCCGTTTTGCGGCTCAAATATAGCCCATTTATGAGCCGCAAATTCGAAGTTTTAGAAATATATGGACGGTCATAGCTGGAGATGTAACCCTCCCCTAATTAGGATCACTCATTATTAGAGTGTCTCCGGGGAGGTTGCTCTTTGTTCACGATACTCAACCGGTGTAAGATCACCAAGTGATTCGTGAGGTCGTTCCTCATTGTATTCCATCACCTAACCGGACATCCACATCAATCCATGATCTGCGCAATTCAAGGGGGCAGAGTCATTGATTTTTATGTTGGTACTTGATTTCGGTCTGCTTGGCATCAACTAAACCCGGTTGTTACGCGTTTTGATGTAGCGTATCTTTCGATACGCTGCATTCGGCGTCGATGGCCGACTCTTTAAATGGATATTTATTACAGGATGTTGTGTTGTGACTATATCTCTCACAAAATATCAAACGATTACTTATGAAATCGACAAAATTCCTGCGCTAACAGGGATTGGTATCATTCTTAATACAAATCAGGGTTCTTCGACTATTCGGGAAAACAATTCGTGTCTGGCTGCCGGAGATTACCTTGTTATCGACCTCGACGCAGAGGTTGCTTCTCAATATGACTGGGGCGACATTGGCCAGGAAGCCGGGCTGGCAGCTATCAACTGTTCGGCGGCGGTGATTGCTGCCTTGGTTACGTTTGGTTCTACCGCTGCGACCCCTGTGACTGGTGGTACTAGTCTAGCGTTAACCAGCATTGGGTATGCTGCGACGGTGGCAACTGGTGCATCCTGCGCTGTTTCAGCCGTTCGTACCTATAACGCAATTACAGACCCAAAAACTAACGAGATTTACGATAGTATTCCTGCTTATCAAACGACTATGAAGGTCTTGGACGGAGTTTCATTGTTAGGGGTTGGGGCATCGGCTATTGCTATGACAAAGGTGATGAAAATAATGGGCAGAGCAGGTATCACTCTGGAGGCTGCAAAGGCAGGCAGTGCAAGCCGACCTGCAAGGACGAGACTTGCGAGAGAAGTACTTAAATATGAGAACCCTGCCATGACTAACAGGCAGGTAAAAGAATATTTCAAGCTGGGAATGGGCCCCAAGCGAGTGACAACTAAAGCACTTACTGAAAACACCATTTTGTCTTTGAGGGATTCTCTGGCAGCCGGGT
>MDSV01092884.1_pt1 | contig 20138 bp, 19 predicted proteins | sample 810851 | NCBI WGS metagenome assembly MDSV01 (sample SAMN05326640, study PRJNA326480) | marine metagenome | isolation source: seawater | place: Atlantic Ocean: North East | collected 2012 | reverse complement strand
CATATGCAGTATCAGCCTCCACACGGCCCTCCCGAACCCCGCGCGCTGTTATAAAACTTACCATCCCGTATGCCACGTAGTCTGCTTCGAGAGCCTGAAGGTCTCGGTTTGCCACTGGAGTGCTCAACTCTGAAGAGCACCCTACAGCGACGAGTGCCAGCGCAATCGCGGTGCAACCGCGGGGCGTGAAGAACTGTCGCTTTGTCATCCTCAAACTGCTCCCAATTTCATCTGGCCATGGGCGTGCCAGCCATCGTAGCAGCTCACACCCATTTCGGAATCTTGCCTCAGTGTCTACCACCGCACTCTACGCGACAGTTCCACACCTGAGTCAGGTTACTGCCTATGTAACATCGCTAACGTTACACCGCTGAGAAATCTATTAACACAATTTACGATAGACCGATTCTCAGCTATCAGTTCTTGCTCCGCTCTCGGACGTATTTTTCGACGACCTCATCTAGTTCCCCCCTAGCCCGAAGGAGCGCATCAGTGAACTCTCGCACTGCCCCGTGCCCACCAGATCGACTTGACTGCCAGTCGGCGATGGACGCGATCGGGTCAGTGGCGTTCGCCACGGCTGCCTTGAGCCCCACCAGGCGCATCACCGCTAAGTCCGGGATGTCATCACCGATCATCGCAACCTCGTCCCAACTTATTGTTCTCTCGTCAAGGATCTGTTTAACCACCTTAAGTTTGTGGGCATCTGGGATTTGATAACACCCATCTATTCCGAGGTCTTTCGCGCGGATGGAAGTGGCTTCCGAAACTCTGCCTGACACTAGTACAACATCGAGTCCGGCCCACTTCAACATTTTCAACCCCACACCATCCTGTATATCAAACCTCTTCAGTTCAAACAGCTCGCCTTTTGCCGTGGCACCGGTATACAGGCCAGCGTCAGTGAGCACCCCGTCGACGTCGAAGATTACTAGACGGATACGCTCTGCGAGCTCTCTAGGTATGGAGTTGATGGTCCGTGTCATATTCTCCGCACTCGAAGCTATGAACCGAGGGTTCCTTCAATCGCAGCCCGGATCGCGAGGATCTGTTGCACGAGATCGGGAAGTTGTTCGAGTGGAAGCATGTTAGTCCCGTCAGAGGGCGCCTGTGAAGGCTCAGGATGGGTCTCCAAAAAGATCCCATCACATCCAGCTGCGACCGCCGCCCTGGCAAGAGCTGGAATGTGATTCGGGTCGCCTCCCGTCATGCCGCAAGATGCTCGAGCGCGCTGCACCGAGTGAGTCGCATCGAACAGGACTGTTGCTCCTGTAGCTTTTCTGAGACGCTCAAATGACCGCATGTCCACGACCAAGTCCCCGTAACCGTGTGCGGTACCCCTCTCGGTTACAGCACATATAGAGCCACCCGCTGTCCGGACTTTATGCACTGCTGCGCCCATCTCCTCAGGCGCCGCCCATTGCCCTTTCTTTACATTCACCGCACAGCCCGTCTGTCCCGCAGCAGTCAGCAGATCGGTCTGTCGGCAGAGGAAGGCGGGAATTTGAAGGACGTCGACCACCTCTGCGACGGGTGCCGCTTGATTCGGTTCATGAATGTCGGTCAGGAGTGGGAGCCCCGTCTTCTCCCGCACAGTATGGAGGCGTTCTAGACCCGCTGAGAGCCCGGGGCCTCTTGGGGCTTCTAAGTGTGTCCGATTCGCTTTGTCGAAGGATCCCTTAAACACTACGGGAAGGCCCGTGCTGTGAGACAAACCAGCAAGAAACTCCGCGATCTCTAGATTGAGAGCATCGTCCTCCAGCGTGCATGGCCCGGCAATCAGGGTGAATACCTCTAGCATATCAGGTCAGCCCCGTGAATCGCGCCTTGCTCAACAGGTCGGGCTTCGCGTGAGCACAGTATGCGAAGACGGGACTTTTCTATCTCGCATGATGGCTGGCTGCCTCGATGAAAGAGGCAAATAGAGGATGTGGTCGAGTAGGTCGGCTCTTCAGTTCTGGGTGAAATTGTCCAGCCACAAACCAAGGATGTTCAGTAATTTCAACCATTTCGACGAGCCCACCGTCCGGCGATGTGCCACTGATCGTCAACCCCTCATCGGCTAATCGCTCCCGGTATTCATTATTTACCTCAAAGCGATGTCGATGTCGCTCAGAAATCTCCTCCGCAGAATAGATTTCTCGAGAGCGGCTGGAGTCAGAGAGAGCGCATGGGTATGCCCCCAATCTCATGGTGCCACCTTTTTTGATTACCTGGAGCTGTGAGTCAAGAAGTGCGATGACCGGATGAGGCGACTCAGCGTCGAATTCCGTTGAATGGGCTCCCTCGAGGCCGCACACATTTCGGGCATATTCGATCACCGCACATTGGAGCCCAAGGCAAATACCGAAGAATGGCGTACCGCTCTCTCTCGCCCACTGAATTGCGTGTAGCATCCCCTCGACGCCTCTGGGCCCGAACCCTCCTGGTATAAGCACACCATTGTAGGAGGACAGGGTTTCCACACCCGTGCCTCCCGTAAACTCTTCGGAGAGCAACCAGTCGATTTCCACGTTCACATCGTTTGCTATACCGCCGTGGATCAAGGCTTCCTGAACTGACTTGTACGAGTCGACGAGTTCAGTGTACTTCCCAACCACTGCAATCCTAACCGTACCTGATGCAGGCTGCTGAACCCTTCTGACCATGTCCGTCCACGTTGTAAGATCAGGATCCGGAAGATCTGTGAGCCCAAGACCCCGCATAACAACCTCGTCTGCCCTCTGTTGCTTCAGAGATAGCGGGACTTCATAGATAGTAGACAGATCCGGTGACTCTAGGACCGCTTCTGAATCGACATTAGTGAAGAGCGCGATCTTTCGCTTTATCTCCTTCGAGAGAGGCTTCTCAGCCCGGCAGATAAGCACTTGTGGCTGGATCCCGATCTCCATCAACTCTCTTACCGAGTGCTGTGTCGGTTTCGTTTTCAATTCGCCTGCTGCTGCCAGATACGGGACCAAGGTGAGGTGCACAAAAATCGCATTCTCCCTACCTACATCTACACGGAATTGTCTGATCGCCTCCAGGAATGGTAGTGACTCAATGTCACCAACCGTACCGCCGATCTCGGTAATAACGACATCGTTCTCCTCGGCAAGCCTACTGATCGCACTCTTGATCTCGTCCGTGATGTGTGGGATGACTTGCACGGTGGATCCGAGGTAGTCACCACGACGCTCTTTCGTGATGACGTTCTGATAGATTCGGCCGGTCGTGATATTATTGTCCTGCGACAGCGACTCGTCGATAAACCTCTCGTAATGACCTAGATCAAGGTCCGTTTCTGCTCCATCGTCCGTCACGAACACCTCACCATGTTGATACGGGGAGAGTGTCCCAGGGTCTACGTTGATGTATGGATCGAACTTTTGGAGAGTCACGCGTAACCCGCGTTCCTTCAGTAGCCTACCGATGGACGCTGCAGCTATACCCTTTCCAAGAGAGGAGACGACTCCGCCCGTGACAAAGATATATTTGGTTGGTCTTTCGCTCTTTACGGACATGGGGTCACACAAGAGTAGAGTGATTGAGGTGACTTAACTTCTGTTCCACACGCGCGGCGTCGAGTAGCGTATCCACACCCTCGTGCGCCCGTCCAACGATCGCAACACCAATACGCAGATCCGCCTCTAGAGGGCGAAGCTGCTCGAGGGACTCGATCTGCTCGAGTCTCGACGGTGCGAGCGATGTCCACTGCTCCAGAGCCGACCGCTCGTAAGCGTAAATCCCGATATGCCTCAAGAAGGTATGCCCTCCTGCCCCCTGGAGGGGACTCGTAGCTTCGCTGGTCCATGGTATACGGGCTCGGGAAAAGTAGAGGGCCCGGCCTGAGTCCGCTCGGGCGACCTTGACCGTAGAGCCATCCTCGGAAGCACCGCCAGCCTGGACCGGTGTCGCACAGGTGCCGACCTCCCAGTTACCGCTGCGGACCAATTCGATGGCGCTTCGGACATGCTCTTCCTCAATCAAAGGCTCATCGCCTTGGATATTCGCCACAAATCGATATCCATCGTAACCCGCGCGTCTTGCCACCTCCGCGACGCGGTCAGTCCCAGAGACGTGATCCTCAGACGTTAATTCAACTGGCGCCCCGATTGCGTGACACACATCTGCCACCTCAGGAGAATCTGTCGCGACTACGGCGCGATCTAAGACTTTCATTGCAGAGACTCGGCGCCAAACCCACTCTATCAGAGGCTTTCCTAAAAGCGGATGCAGTGGTTTTCGGGGGAGTCGAGTCGACCCTAGCCGGGCAGGCACGATGCCTAGAACCTGGCCGGTCATCGGGCGACTGCTAGCCCACACAGGCGGAACGAGAAAGAAAGATTCACGCTTTGGAACCTATGCAAGAGTTAGTACAGAAGAAAGCCGTCGGGCTATCCCGGATGCACCCTAGTTCTAATAATCAACCGGTCGCAGATAGAACTCGCCAATTGCGCTTGATGAGAGTACTGCAACCGTAGGCAACTCCCGCTTCCAGTGAGTGGACTCAAGCCTCCGCTGCACGGTTTCGACCGCTTCTTGTTCAAAGCCCATCTGGTGCAGTTCATCCGCTTGGTAGCCAAGCGTGAGCCAGTGGAGGATTGGATCGGCGTCATGGTAGGATATGCCCAACTCATCCTCGTCAGTCACCCCCCTTACTAAATCAGCGGTGGCTGGCTTTTCAATGATTTCGCTAGGTACACCTAGGTGTCGAGCAAGGGCCCATACCTGCGTCTTGAGCAGATCACCAAGAGGATTGATCGGTGGGGAGTCGTCTGCGTGCCATGTGAAGTATCCGAGGAGTCGCTCACTCTTATTACCGGTACCCAAGGGGAGTGCGCCAAGTCTAGCAGATTGATCGAACAGGATCACTGCCCTCAACCGAGCCATGAGGTTTCCCTTTCGCATCGGTGAGATGTCTGTTTCATATCTCTCCACATAGGCATCGATCGGATCTGAGATTTCGATCGTCCTTTCGTGAGCACCCGTCACATCGAGCACCAGTCCTGCATGATCGAGGCTAGCTTGGCTAGACGTACGGTACGGTAACCGGAAGCCGAATACATTCTCAGGGCCTAAAGCCCGACTCGCGAGAACCAGAGACACTGCCGAGTCCACCCCTCCCGAAACTCCTACTACCACGCGTTCAAATCCGCGACGGCGGCAGACTTCTTCTCGAATGAATTCAATTAGCGCTCGCTCGACGAGTTCAACATCAAGATCGAGCAGCCCATCTCTTATCCGAGACTGAAGTCCATCTGACCATGCACCTTGGCGACCATCGGCTGGTTCCGCTTGGGTTCCACCCAAGCGGGGCGGGCTATCATTGGCTTCACCGGGGGTCGACCTACCCGAAACTCTGTCTAGAGCTGTCTGTAGATGAGGAAGAGCCTGCTCTAGATCAGATAATAGCGGGGCCGCCGTCCTCGACCGAGCGATTGCCCGAGGATCCAAAGTCACAGAGGTACTTCCTTCCTCCAAGAGGGGAGCTCGCGCTATTTCCGTTCCGTCCGGAGCGAATGCTACAGACCCCCCAGGAAACAGCTTGCCTCCCTCTGAACCGACAAGCTGAGAAATGATACAAAACACCCCATGCTCCGCGGCAATTTGCGGTCCGATCCGATCCCAGTGAGCAAGGTTACCCGGACGTCCATCAGTAGACGGTATAAAGTCTCGCGCCGGTGACGCCGAAACGACAAACACAACCTCTGCCCCATCAAGGGCGAGCACCATTCCAGGTGCTGAGTGCCACGCGTCCTCACACACAAGCATCCCAAAGCGACCGTAGCGAGTGTCAAACGCCTGGATTTCAGTACCCGGCTCTACAAAACGTGCCTCATCAAAAACCCCGTACGTAGGGAGGAACATCTTTCTATGAACGTGTTTTACCTGGTAGGCTCCCCCTTCCTTACTCAGGTACGCTACGCTGTTGTAGAGCCTATGATTCCAGCGTTCGTAAAAGCCGATAACTATATCGGGAGCATCGGGCGATGGTATCCCAATCCCTTGGGCTAGCTCATCCGCGGAAAGAGCAGCCTCAGAGACCGCCCCTTCGAGGAAATACCCCGATAACACCGCCTCCGGAAACACGAGCACATCTACCTTACCTGCCTTAGAAATCACCCGCTCCTGCACCCGTTCGAGATTGTAGGGCACATTTCCCTTATGTGGCTTCAACTGCTCGAGGGATACCCTCAGCGGGGTGCTTTCTTGCTCTTGATTCATCGGGGACAACCGCGTATCGGTGGAGTGATTCCTGCGCACTCACTTCTTCACGTCGAAGATACCCTCTTGGTCGCACCTGTTGCAGGCCTCAAAGGGGTTCAATTATTTCAGGCCCATCCTGCATTCTTTGAGGAACGACCGTTAGAATGTCGGGGTTATAGACCCTACTTGAAAAATGACGATCAGGATCACCTGAATGATCAAGAAATCTGCAGTCTGTGCAACGCTTGGCCTATTGCTGACACCCGCTGCGATGGCGGCGCAAACCGGACCGGGCGAAGCTTCAGGCGATCCACCAGAGGTCGACGTCTTGTCGAGCGCAGTCAATGCGATCGCTGAAATGCACATGGACGCGTTCAGTGACTCCGCCCTTTGGGAAGCAGCAATAGACGGTGTAATTCAAGCCCTAGATGATCCGTATGCTGAAGTATTTACACCACAAGAAGCGGAAGCCTGGGAAGAGGACACCACCGGTAACTACTCTGGCATAGGGCTGCAGATTACACTGCTCAATAATGAGGTAACGGTCACAGCAGTATTCCGAGGCTTTCCCGCGAACGAGCACGGACTTGCAGTTGGAGACGTCATCGTCGGGGTTAATCAACATGACGCCTCCGAATGGAGCACGGGAATGGCCGCCGATTCTATTCGGGGCCCCGTCGGCACGGATGTAAGGGTGAGGATAAAACGCGTCGGGTACGACGATCCAATCTCTTATACAATCACACGAGAAGAGGTCCACGTGCCAGCGGTGTCTTGGGGCATACTAGAGAATGATATCGGCTACGTCATCATGGACCGCGTCGCAAGGAATGCTGCGCGAGAGATGAACGAGGCACTCGCTGAGTTGGGTGAATCGGATGGGTTGATTATCGACCTGAGACGAAACCCAGGGGGGTTTCTGGATGAATCACTGATGCTAGCCGACCTCTTCCTCGCGCCAGGAGCTACACTTGCGAGTACTGTACAGCGGGTCCCGGGAACCTCCGCTGATCAGCCCGAGACGGATTCATATGGGGATCGCTGGCCTATACAGGTCCCCAAGCTTCCGATAGTGATCTTGGTAGACGAATTCACGGCTTCAGGTGCAGAGATCCTTGCGGGTGCGCTGCAGGACTACGATCGGGCGGTAGTTCTTGGTCAGAGAACCTTCGGAAAAGGTGTCGTCCAGACAGTAATGCCATTGCCTCATGGACGTCGACTCCGCTTCACAACGGGCTCTTGGCTTACTCCGTTGGGGAGATCCCTTCAAAGGACGAGAGACAGACAAGGCGTCCCCGTGCCTGAGGTGATTGATTCCCTTCCCCGCGTGACGACAGCCAGCGGTCGTTCGCTCATCGATGGTGGCGGAATCTTCCCCGACTTAGAAATCCAAGACGATACCCTGACGCTCGTGGAACGTGACTTTCTCAGGGCGTCTAATGAGGCCCAGTTCCCCCTCGGGCTACGCGTAGCTGAATTTGCGTTCGGGGTTGCCGCGTCTCGCCGAGCGGAAGGCGTCGGGCCATACGTAGAGAACGACGAGTTTGAAGCTTTTGTCTCAGACTTACAAACAGAAGGACTCGGCGCGGACTTCCTAGACAGGTCAGAAATCCGCCGCTATCTGCTGTGGCGCACCGAACTAGCTACAGCTCAGAGAATGAACGATATCGCCGGGGAAGCTGAGATTCGTACTCGACGAGACCCGGTCCTGTCGGAAGCAATTCTCCTGTTAGAAACTACATCCACACAAGAGCAACTGTTTGCCTTGGTTGAGGATAGGAACACAGGATCAGAGCCGGGCCCCCGCCACGAATAACGCCTCCCCAGGTTCGAGCGCTCCACGCCTATTGACGGGGGTGGTACTTCTGATGGACTTCGCGCAGGTAGGCCCGGTCTAAGTGGGTATAGATCTGCGTAGTCGATATATCGGCGTGACCGAGCAACTCCTGAACCGCGGCTAGGTCCGCCCCGCCCTCCACAAGATGCGTTGCGAAGGTATGCCTTATAGTGTGGGGTGAAATAGCTCTAGCCATCCCTGCCCGAATCCCGGCACTTTTTACTATCGCCCAGACAGACTTACGCCGAATCGGATTCCCTCTTGCATTGAGGAAAACCCGGCCTTCGCCATTTCCCTGGTCAAGCTCCGGCCGGAGGTCACGAGAATACCGCTTAAGAGTTCGCAATGCTGGGCCACCTACTGGAACAAGTCTCTCTTTAGACCCTTTTCCAAAAACCTTGGCAAATCCTTCTTCTAAGTCCACAGACGTAAGCCTAAGGCTTACCAATTCGCTAACACGCACACCTGTAGCGTATAGAAACTCAAGAATGGCTCGATCCCGCCAATAGAGCCGGTGTGTCGAATCCGGAGACTCAAGGACCTGCTCCATCTCTAACTGAGAGAGAACATCAGGTAGCGACTTGTCGACCTGTGGTGACTCTAACCGGTCCGTAGGATCGGCTTCCACTGCCCCTTCCATTGAGAGAAATCTGAAGTAGGTCCGCACGGCAGATTGTGCCCGCCGAATCGATCGAGGTGCCATACCCTTTTCTTTAAGAGAGTAGATCCACTTCCTAAGCGTCCCAATATCGACTTCTCCTGGGTTAGTGGCGCCAGCTTCCTCGACAAAAGAGAACCATCCCCTAAGATCCCGACCATAAGAGACGACCGTTTGTTTAGATAAGCCCCTCTCGAACGTCAGGTAGTCATGGAACTGCTCGAAGAGAAAGGCGGAAGGAGCATCCGGTATCACGGTTTTCACTCCGCGTAGTCCGGGAGACGCGATCGGTACCACCAAACCGCTAGTGCCATCACAGCCAGGACAGCCAAAGCCGTCAGCCCGCGATTGAGTCCCAAGAGTTGCGTTTCGAGATCCGCTAAGTTCTCGCCCGCTAGGAACCCGAGCCTCACCAAGCCGCCGTACCAGAGTGCAGACGCCATCCCAATGGGTATTATCACCCGCGGCCACGGCTGTCGCGTAGCGCCTGCAAACACCGGAGTGATCGCACGCACTCCAGGTAAGAACCTAGATAGGAACATCGCGGGAGGGCCCCACCGCTCATAGAATTTCTCCATGCGCAGCATCTGATGCGGTTTCAGTAAATATCGGCCAATTTTCTTCTCAAGAAACGTCGGCCCATGGACATGGCTAAGTCCGTACACGAAACCCGCCCCTAGGACGTTACAGAACCACGCGCCACCAAAAACCCAGAGGGCATCCAAGTCGCCCGCCCCGGCTAGGAGGCCTCCAATTGCGATGAAGGTGTCAGCCGGTACGGGGGGAATGAAGTTTTCAATCGCGGCACCGATACTCAGTGTGAGATAAAGTGCGGCGTCTGGAATGTGGTCCATCCACAACACGAACTCCGCCATAGCCCGTCTCTCCTGTCGCTAGCGCACCACCTTATATCGAACACGATGACGATGCGCCTCTTCTGCCAGTTTATTGCTGAGCCGTCTTTCGGAAGAGCGGACGGTGCACCATCAACGGCTCTCGACTAGCGCAACGGCGTGGACAGCCAAACCCTCGCTTTCACCGATCCACCCCATGCCCTCGTTAGTTTTTCCCTTTATCGAAATACGCTCCACCGGAACCTGTAAAACGCCACTGAGCCGCTCTTTCATCTCGCCTGCGACAAATGAGATCTGAGGGCTCTCACAGATCACCGCCACATCGACGTTCACGACCATCCACCCTTCACGATCAATCACTTCCACGACGCTGGAGAGCAACTCAAGTGAGTCCGCGTCTTTCCACTTCTCTTCCGTTGGAGGGAAGTGAGTGCCAACGTTCCCCAGTGCCACTGCTCCGAGTATTGCGTCTATCACTGCATGAGTGATGGCGTCACCGTCTGAATGACCGGCCAAACCGGGGTGACCCGGGATCGTGATGCCCCCCAGAACTAAAGGGCGGCCGGGCTCAAAGCGATGGGAATCATAGCCCAGGCCGACGCGGAGCGGTGTACTCAGCTCCAAGCCCTCAATGCCAAACACACATTGTGGCCGCCAAATCCAAACGAGTTACTGAGCGCCAAGCCAACCGCTCGCTCCTGCATGCCCTGATGCGCATAATCTAGGTCGCACTCCGGATCGGCAGTCGAGAAATTTATAGTCGGTGGTACCTTACCCGTCTGGCACACCCGAAGAGAAATAATCGCCTCAAGTGCCCCCGCGGCACCGAGCAAGTGGCCAGTCATAGATTTTGTGGAGCCGACCACTATCTCATAGGCTCGGTCTCCTAAAACTTGCTTTATGGCCTCGGTTTCGATTGCATCGGCCATGGTGGATGTCCCGTGAGCATTCACGTAATCCACATCCCCGGCACTTGCCCGAGCGTACTTGAGGGCCATCCGCATCGCAGCCTGAGCACCGTAGCCACCGGGTGGTGGTGCAGTGATATGAAATGCGTCCGCGCTCAGGCCATAACCAACAACCTCACCGAGTATCGTCGCACCACGGCCCTGTGCGTGTTCCAGAGACTCCAAGATCACGGCTCCACCGCCCTCACCCATCACAAAACCGTCTCGGTCTGCAGAGAATGGCCGACTCGCGCCCTTTGGATCATCATTGCGAGTAGAGAGCGCCTTCATGGAACTGAAGCCTGCAAACGTCATCGGCGTGATCGTAGCCTCTGCACCCCCGGCCACCATCACGTCTGCATCTCCATGACGAATGTGCCGCATAGCGTCGCCAATAGCATGTGCCGACGAGGCGCAGGCTGAGACCGTAGCGTAATTGGGGCCCCGGAATCCCCACCTAATTGAGATCAGCCCCGCCGAGATATCCGGTATGAACATCGGTATAAAGAAAGGACTTACCCTACTCGGTCCTTTTTCGATGAGCTTTCGATGCTGTTCTTCAAAGGTTCCAATTCCCCCTATCCCGCTACCAAAGATCACCCCGAAACGTTCTGGATCCCCTCCTGCCGGAACCCCTTCCAGCCCCGCCTCCCGCAACGCCTGCGTTGCTGCTGCAACAGCAAACTGAGAAACCCGGTCATGCCGTTTCACCTCCCGCTTATCTAGATAGTCAAGCGGATCAAACCCTTTAGCTTCACAGCCTATACGGCATGCGAAGTCATCCGTGGCCTCGAAATGGGTGATCGGAGCACCTCCGCTCACCCCGGCGAGCAAGCCCTCCCACGAGGACTGCACATCGTTTCCAAGCGGGGATACGATCCCCGTCCCGGTTATAACGACTCGCGTCAGGGCGTCGTTAGTCATCTTAATTACACGCACCTAAAACAGAAGACACGAAACCGAGGTGCGAGAGACTCTTCAGCCCTCGACATTCTCGTTCAGATACTTGATGGCGTCACCAACGGTGCGCATTTGTTCTGCGTCTTCATCCGGAATGTCTATACCGAACTCTTCCTCGAACGCCATCACAAGCTCGACAGTGTCCAAGGAATCTGCGCCTAAGTCTTCAACGAACGATGCTTCGTCTGTGACCTTCTCGGCCTCTACTCCGAGTTCGTTGATAATGATTTCGCGGACCCTCGCGTCCGTAGCCTCGCTCATGATACCTCCCTCAGTGGAGACAGCGATAGAAAAGTTGATCTCGTGAAAATGGCGGCGTCCTGTAGGATCACATTACCATCCCACCGTCTACCGCCAATGTCTGGCCGGTAATGTAGCTTGCTGCAGGCCCAACGAGAAACCGCGCGACATCAGCAATCTGCTCAACTTCGCCAAGCGTGCCGAGTGGAATCTGCTTCATCAGTGGCTCTCTCTGTGCTTCGGACAACTCATCTGTCATCTGCGTGCGGATAAAGCCAGGTGCGATCGCATTACACCGGACTCCGCGGGATGCGAACTCCTTCGCCACACTTTTGGTCAACCCTACGACTCCAGCCTTTGACGCGGCGTAATTCACTTGACCTGCATTACCTGTAAGACCTACCACCGATGCAATGTTCAGAATCGCTCCACTTCTGCGTTTCATCATGCCTCGTGCGGCGGCTCGCGTAAAGTTAAATGTGCCTTTCAAATTGACGGCAAGTACTTGATCGAACTCTTCATCCTTCATCCGCATGAGGAGGTTATCTCGCGTTATTCCGGCGTTGTTCACCAAAATCGACACGGGGCCCAGCTGTTGCTCTATTTCAGCTAAACATGAGTTCACCTGATCAGCGTTTGCGACATCACAAGCGAAGCCCTCGTGGCCTTCTCCAGGAAGTTCGGCGGCGGACGTAGCGGCTCCCAAGGCCTCTAAGTCCACCACCGCTACAATCGCGCCACCATCCGCGAGGGCTTCCGCAATACCTCTGCCTATCCCCCGCGAGCCACCAGTTACGATCGCAACTAGTCCCTTTAGTTCCAGAGTACTCCTCATCATCAGACCTCCAGGTTGTTAAAATCTTCAGGTTCGCCCAAAGCTGAACTTTCGAGGCCCTTTGCGTTTCTTCGATTTAGGGCGGTCAAAACCTTTCCGGACCCTAGTTCTAGAAACCGGTCGACACCTCTTGAAGCCATGACCTCGATTGACTCTGTCCACCGAACAGGGGATACAAGCTGCCTCACCAACAGGGTCCGGGCGTCCTCCCCTCTTGTTACCGGATCAGCAGTCGCGTTAGCGATCACCGGAAACGCAGGATCAGAAAACTCTATGTCATCTAGGAATGCTTTTAACTCCTCGGCAGCTGGCTCCATGAGCGGGGAGTGGAAGGCTCCCGAGACATTCAATTGAACCGCACGCTTTGCCCCAGCTTCCTTCGCAAGAGTAATGCCTTCCTCGACCCCAGAGACATCTCCGCTAATCACAATCTGACCAGCAGAATTGAAGTTCGCAGGCACGCACACTCCAAGTCTCACTTTATGGCACACTTCCCGGACTTCTCTAACGTTAAGACCCAGAATGGCCGCCATTGTCCCGGGACGAGCCTCGCCAGCCTTAAACATTAGTTGACCTCTGAGTCGGACAGCACGCAGCGCGTCTACAAACGTCACTGTTCCTGCAGCCACGTGGGCACTGAACTCTCCTAGGGAATGTCCTGCCGCGAATGCCGGCGAGGTCCAAGTAGAATGCCGGGCGCCAAACACTCGAAGTGCTGCCACAGAATGCGCTAAGAGCGCAGGTTGAGCATTCTGCGTCTCCGTCAATTCCTCACTTGGGCCGTCGCGCATCATGGCCGACAAAGAAAAGCCTAGAGTCTCATCAGCTTCAGCGAGAACCTCTGCGGCAACGGGTTCGCACGCTGCGAGACCATGGCCCATCCCGACGTACTGCGACCCCTGACCGGGAAACAAGAGTGCTAGTGTCATGTGAATTACATTAGAGGCTACATGCGGATTGCCATGGCGCCCCACGTGAGCCCAGCTCCGAAGGCGACCGTAACAACATTTGAGCCCTCGCGGATTCTGCCTTGCTCACGGGCCTCATCGAACGCAACTGGCACTGTGGCCGAACTCATGTTTCCGTACTTGTCCACATTGACGAAAACCTTGTCCATAGGCACTCCGGCATACTTCGCCGTGGCCTCGATGATGCGAATGTTCGCTTGGTGGGGCACTAGGAGATCGACATCCTCTGCTACCCAGCCAGCTTTCTTGATAGCTATTTCACACGCTTCGGCCATGGAGCGCACGGCATTCTTAAAAATTTCCCTGCCGTTCATCCTGAGCAAGTGGCGACCCTCATCCAACATACTCTGGCTGATCGGATCAATGGCGCCGCCTCCAGGGCGATACAGTAGGTTTGCCAAGTTCCCATCCGACTGTAAATGTGAGGATAGAATCCCGCGGCCAAATCCTTTGGATGGCTGAAGTACAGCAGCACCACCACCATCTCCGAACAGCACCGCCGTTTTTCGATCAGTCCAATCGACAATCGCACTCATTTTTTCCGCAGCCACTACGAGCGCTATTCGCGCCCGCCCTGCTGCGATATAGCCCTCTGCCATGCTTAAAGCGTAGAGGTGACCCGTACAAGCAGCCATCACATCGAAAGCAACAGCTTTGTCACAGCCGAGAATTGCCTGCACATCACAAGCAGTAGAGGGCAACCAACGATCCGGAGTCGCTGTAGACACTATTAAGATATCCACATCACCCGGGTCGGCACCCGCTTCCTCTAGAGCGCCACGTGCCGCCTCCGCGCCAAGGTGAGCGGCGTGCATATCGTCTGGTGCAATCCTGCGCTCGTGAATCCCTGTGCGCGTGCGGATCCACTCATCCGAGGTATCCAAGCTCCTCTCTAAGTCCAGGTTTGTTACGACGTTTTCGGGAAGAAAACGCCCTGTCCCCGTTATCTCCGCAATTGGTGTCGGCGTCTTCATAGGTTCAACTCCTCGGCACTGTGCTCGACAAGGCCAGCGCGCACTGCACGGGCAGCCACGCTCACTGCGTTCTGAATCGCCTTTGGAGGAGATCCACCGTGGCAGATTATCGACACACCCCCCAGACCCAAAAGAGGCGCTCCACCATATTCGGCATAGTCCAGTACGCGAAAGACATGCCCCAGGTCAATTGTAGCATCTTCGACGGACGCAAGCTCAACCTTGAGCAGATCCACTATATATCCAGCAACGGACTCGTAGAATTTTAAGAGAACGTTGCCAACGAACCCATCGCAGACGATGACGTCGCATCCACCACCAATAATATCTCGTCCTTCTATGTTACCGATAAACTTTAGTCCCGGATCTCCCTGGAGTAGATCATAGGTCGCAACACTAAGTTCGTCGCCCTTCCCCGGTTCTTCCCCAATGTTCAACAGGCCTACCCTTGGACTGGGCCGGTCCATGACATCTCGCATGTAGGTGGTCCCTAAATGCGCGAATTGAAGCAAGTGGCGTGGCTTACAACCGATATTCGCACCAGCATCTAAGAGTAGACAGAGATCTCCTGCCGTTGGCAGCAGAGTTCCAACCGGCGGGCGCTCTACCCCTGGGAGAGGACGCAAAGCAAAGAGGGAAGATGCCATGACTGCGCCAGTCGACCCGGCGCTCACAAAAGCATCTGCAGTTCCTTCCTTGTGCAGCTTTAACCCCACCACGATCGACGATTCTGGCTTTCGCCTGATCACAGAAGCCGGAGGGTCTTTCACGGTCACCCGGTCCGGAGCGTGGTGAACAACAATCCCCCCTGGAACATCAACGTGGTTGGCCAGTTCAGCGTGGATCAGGCCTTCATCACCGACGAGAATTATTTCAACGTCGGAATTGCTTTCTAGGCGCATGGCTCCGATTGCGCCAGCCACCTCGGCAGAAGGGGCTTCGTCGGTCCCCATCGCGTCTAGAACTATCCGCACCGAGCGCCTCCCTCAGCAGAAATGTATTCCGTGGAGCCCCGACCAGCTGCGCGGGAATCCGGAGTACGTGATGCTCAGTCTACGTCTACTTCAAGAACAGGTTCACCCTTGTAGTACCCACAACTCGGGCAGACTCGATGTGGTTGCTTGGTATCGCCGCATTTTGCGCAGGTGTGGACGGCAACGCTCTCAGCCTTGTAATGGGTGCGGCGTTTACGCTTGCGTTGCTTCGACGTGCGTTTCTTAGGTACAGCCATGAAATCTACTCGCTCTTCAGGTCCTGTAGCGGCCCCCACCTAGGGTCATTTGCTTCTTCAATGCAGGTACACGAGTCCTCGTTGAGGTTAGTCCCGCATTGTGGACAAAGACCTTGGCAGTCCGGATCACAAATTACGTATGGATTGACCGCGAGAATCATCTCCTCGCGTACTGCTTTACTTAATTCTAGCTTTTGCCCCTCAGGTTCAAGGGGGTGCACGCCACCGTCGTCTTCATCACCCGACGGATCCGCGACGAAAACCATCGTGAGTTCTTTTTTAAACGAGGTTTCGACAGACTCAAGGCACCGCCGACAAGCTTGGCGCAACCTTCCTGCCGAGTGACCCCGAACTACAACCTCTCCCGTGCCAGCATAAGTCGCTCTAAAACGCGCAACGAGCTGACCAACCCACGAGAAGCTCAAATCATGCCAGAGCTCGTCATCACCTGACCACTCACCTTCAACGACGACGGAGCCTGTCCGCCCAAGCTGTACTAAGTCAACTGTGAGCATACTGGTAAAAGCTATGAACAACCTTTAGAAAGTCTACCTGTGTCTCATCGGTAGATCGTGTAAGTCGAACCGAAGTCAGAGGTGGAGTCGCTCGTAGCTGGAGAAAAAGAAATTGATCTCTATTCCAGCGTTCGCGTCAGAATCCGATGCATGGATGGCGTTACGACCTTTCGACTCGGCATAGAGCTTTCGGATCGTCCCTTCATCTGCTTCGTCAGGATCAGTTGCACCGATTGTATCCCGAAGCCTCCTCACCGCATCATCAGCTTCGAGCACAGTCGGAATTACAGGGCCCGACGTCATAAACTCCACAAGATCGTCGAAAAAAGGCCTACCTTCATGTACCTCATAGAAGGCTCTCGCTTGCGTCCTGTTAAGTCGGGCCATTCGCATGGCGCACACTTTAAAGCCTTCTGCCTCCAGATGAGAAATGATCTTACCAGAATAACCGGCAGCAACAGCATCTGGTTTGATGATCGCGAGTGTGAGACTCATCAGTTGTCTTCTCGTTCTTGGGAATTATCACGCTCACCGCTCAAGGGCCCGAGCCCCATCCTGTTCATTGAAGCGCGTCCTGGATCAGACTCACGATATCTGCAGGGCGTTCTGCCACTGCTATTCCGTTGTCCTGAAACGCTTTCATCTTTTCCTCGGCCGTACCTGCAGACCCACTTATGATCGCACCTGCGTGTCCCATTTGCCTTCCCGGCGGTGCAGTCTGACCGGCTATAAAGCCAACCACTGGCTTTGACATCCGTTCCTTAACAAAAACAGCGGCCTCTTGCTCATCTGTCCCACCTATCTCCCCAATCATAACCACAGCTTCCGTACCCGGATCGAGTTCGAAGGCCTCTAGGCAGTCAATGAAATTGGTTCCTATCAGAGGGTCTCCCCCAATACCTACACAAGTCGTCTGACCCAATCCGACACTCGTGAGCTGAAACACCGCCTCGTAGGTGAGCGTGCCGGAACGGGACACTACCCCTATGGGTCCTTCTGCAACAATCTGCGCCGGTAGAATTCCAACCTTGGCCTTTCCAGGTGAGATAAGGCCCGGGCAGTTCGGGCCGAGAATCCGGACACCCTTATCTCGGGCGAACGCGTGTGCCCTAGCCATATCGAGAACCGGAACCCCTTCGGTGATCGCTACGACAAGAGAGACTCCTGAATCAGTAGCCTCCAGTATCGCATCAGCAGCAAAAGCCGGGGGCACATAAACGACGGATGTGTTTGCACCCGTCTTACTCACGGCTTCATCCATCGCGTTAAAGATCGGGACCTTCTCGCCGCCGGGACCTGCGAAATCCTGACCGCCCTTACCCGGTGTGACACCCGCCACCACTCGAGTGCCGTACTCCATCATCTGGCTAGTATGGAAAGATCCATCGCGGCCAGTGATACCCTGCACAACGAGCCTAGTGTCGTCGTCAATAAAAATAGACATATCGATTTACCCCTTCGCGAGATCTACAGCCTTCTCTACTACGTCGTCCATCGACGTGTAGGCTGAGAAGCCTGCTTCTTGGAGGATCTTGAGGCCGAGTTCTTCGTTGGTACCCGTAAGACGAATTACAATCGGCTGCTGCATATCGATGCGCTTTGTGGCCTCCACGATCCCATTCGCCACATCATCGCATCGGGTTATGCCTCCAAAAATGTTAAAGAGTATTACCCTCACATTCGGATCGGACGTGATTATTTCGAGCGCCGAGACAACCTTATCTGGATTCGAGGACCCTCCGATGTCGAGGAAATTCGCTGGCTCTCCTCCGTAGTATTTTACGAGATCCATGGTCGCCATCGCTAAGCCGGCTCCGTTCACACAGCAGCCAACGTTGCCGTCCAGTTTTACATACGACAGTCCTGCTTCCCTCGCTTTCCTCTCCGACGCTGGCTCAGCCGATAAGTCGCGCATGTCGGCCACATCCGGTCTCCGAAACAGTTCGTTCCCGTCTATACTCATCTTCGCATCGATGGCCTTGATGTGACCGTCGGGTGTCGTGATCAAGGGATTGATCTCTGTCATTGAGGCACCGGACTCAACAAAGCTCTCATAAAGCTGGCTGATTGCGCTGCTGGCCTGCCTGATAAGAGACGGGTCCTCATAAAGGAAATTAGCTAGCCACAGGGCTTGGTGAGGTAGTAGTCCGTAGCGGGGGTCTACAGAAAGCTTCCTGATGCGATCGGGGGTGGACGCCGCGACCTCCTCAATGTCCATACCACCATCAGGAGAAACCATGAAAGTGGCCGCCTGACTTTCTCGATCAATTAGAACGCCAACGTATGCTTCTGTCTCAATTTCCTCAGCTGGTGTAACCAAGACCTTTTCAACCGTGAGGCCCTTGATATCCATCCCGAGAATGTTTGAAGCGTGCAGCCGAGCCTCCGAGGCGTCCTTACAAAACTTTACGCCACCCGCCTTTCCCCGACCGCCTGAGTGGACCTGTGCTTTTACCATGACGGCACAACCGTATGACAGAGCAATTTCCTCAGCTTCATCAGCCGTAGTAGCTATCTTCCCTGGCGGCACAGGAATACCTGACAGGGCGAAGCGTTCTTTGGCTTGATATTCGTGAATATCCATGCGCTTTCATGCAAAGAGTTGGGATCTCACCAGCTCACCAGTCAAAACGTGTGGCCGGTACAGCACGAAAAACTACCAGCGGCCCCATAGAGGATCAACGACGCCTAGCGCTCTTCGGATTCTAGTCTCTCTAGAAGAACCCGAAGCTCAGCCAAGGCGATGCCAAAACCCGCCCAATCTCCTGCTCGAGCACGCTCTTCTGCCTGGACCAACACCGCCAAGGCGGCCGTCGGCCAAGGTTGTACACCTGCCGGCGGCTGAACGTCCTTCGCGATGCTACCTTCGGGATCTGGGCCGAGCATCGCTCCCGCCATCACTGCAATCGCTTCGACAAGAGATTCGGCCATCACCACTCGAATCCCGTCACTCACGACAAAACGTGTCAGATCAGGGATCGCATCTTCCTCCGCTGCCAAGAATACCGGCTCCATGTAGAGGAGGCGGTTCCCTACCGGGACAAGATGCAGGTGACCAGTCCACACTCGACTTCCGCCCGTTCTCCATAGCGAGAACTGTTGCGAAATAACCGGGTCCTGTTCAAGCCGAGCCTCTATCAACCGCGGACCAAGAACCTCGTCATCTACTGGGACATCCATGAGAATCATTTCAGGAGTCCCTTTCGTATCTGTCCGAGCCACAAGCATAGCTGTGAGATTCTCCCGTCCAGCGGGAACAAAAACGTTCGTCAACTGGAACTGTGCCACTTCCTCGTCGGGCAAGGTATAGATCCCGTACTCTGGAACGTAGGGGACCGGATTCGGGCTATTGGAGAGCTCCTGGGCCTGTACCCACACATCTTGTTGACCGTGAAATTCCTCAGCTGTTTCTTGGTGATACTGCAGTAACACATCGCTCTGCAGATCCAAAAGCGAACGGGGATAACGGAGATGCTCCCTCAAGTCTTGGGGCATTTCTTCTATACCAAGGAAGATCTCCGGATAGGCTTGTGCGAATGCATCCGCCATCGGATCCTCGACCGGCACCCGATAAAACAATATTTCACCGGTAACAGCATCGACGGTCACCTTCACGCTATTTCGCACATACCGCATGAACTGTCTGCTTGAGCCAAGGTCATACACTGCGGAAAGAGGAAACGCCAAGCTGCTGGTAAACCCCTCTAGGATCCAGAACACACGGCCGTTTGCCACTACTGGGTATGGGGCCTCTGGGAAACGAAGAAATGGAGCCACGGCGCGGACGCGATCGCTTACACGTCGCTTATGCACGAGGCGACTCTCCTCCGTGAGCTCGGACGAGAACAAAAGGTTTGCCGAACGAAAGTGCCATGCTAGCACCAGCGTTCGAAATGTCGATGATACCTGGATTCCCTCTGGAAAATCGGT
>MDSV01084028.1_pt1 | contig 20138 bp, 10 predicted proteins | sample 810851 | NCBI WGS metagenome assembly MDSV01 (sample SAMN05326640, study PRJNA326480) | marine metagenome | isolation source: seawater | place: Atlantic Ocean: North East | collected 2012 | reverse complement strand
GTTAGTTGGGAGCGCGATATGCATCCAAGAAAAGGAAAAATTTTATGGCCCGTAGTAGCTCCAAAAACAGGACGTGTTGAAAGAGTTAATCCCGTTATTTTTGACGGCGGCACACCCGCAAAGAATCGAGCTTTCCGAGACGATTTTAAGCATAGCACATTGAACCTTGCGTGGAACTTTGTTAGAGTTCCTTTGCCAAACACCTATAGCCTAGACGAAAATCCAGGTCACCTAAGACTTTTTACTCACAAAAACACCATTTCAAGGCGCAAACGCGCACATTTTATGGGAATAAAACAGACTGAAAGCGACTTTGTTTTTACCACCAAGATGCGCTTTAACCCCTCACATGACAAATCTACAGCAGGCATTGCCATAGTCCAAAAAGACGAAAATTATGTGTCTTTTTCAGTCCGTAAAGAAGCTGATGGGATGCTAGTAGAAGTCTTACACAACAAAAAGAAAGTACAAACAATTAAGGCACATAAACTCAATTCTTATAAGGGAGAAATTCGCTTTAAATTAGTGTCTGCCAATGACACCTATACGTTTTCGTATGCGACTAAGGGCAAGCGTTATAAGGTGTTGACAACAACTCCGGCAGACTTGGTGCTCTTTAGTGGATTTACGGGCGCACATATTGGGCTTTATGCTACAAGCAACGGGCAAGATAATAACGACTTTTCAGATTACGATTGGATAAACTACATCCCTAAACCTAGAAAATGAAAAGCATGAATATTTTTATTGTGATAGCATTTGGTTTGTTTTCGTGTGATCAAGACCAAGCGCGAATGGATGAGGTAGCGACAACGAAAATTTTGACCACGAAGACCATCGAAATTGATCAGCAAATTGACGGTCAACTAGTAAGCAGGTCCGTACTTATTCAAGCACCTCCAGTTTCAGATGCAACAGCAAAGTATCCCCTTGTTTTTGCTTTTCATGGGCGCGGCGGTAACAACAAGTATTGGGTAAATACGCTGAGGCAGTTTACAGATGCAGGCGTATTTATTGGCATATACCCGCAAGGACATTTAAACGCTTGGAACTTAGGGACAGAGCCTTCAACCGCTGACGATGTAGCTTTTGTCAATACCATTGTAGAAACCTTGTTAGCCTATACAAATGTTGACAGCGAAAAAATATTTGCCTTGGGCTCCTCTAACGGGGCAGGAATGGTAAATACCTTGGCCGCTAAAACCCCGCATTTCAAGGCCATTGCTCCAGTAGCTTCACAATTAATAGCTTCTATAGATATCAGTACGCAGACCAAGCCTGTTTCAATATTTCAAATTAATGGCGCAAAAGATAATGTTATCCCAATCGAAGGGGGTGAACGTTTTGGGCATTCCTTTTTTAGCGCTCATGAAAGTGTACGAAGATGGGCAATGCAATTTGGGTGCGATTTAACGCCATCAGAAACGATACTACTGGGAAATACATCTTTGGTTTTTTCCGGTTGCTCGGATCAGATTGAAGTACAATACCTTCGCGTTGAAAATGCGGAGCATAATATTTCTGCTGCCTACCCACAGCTTTGGCAGCACATTTGGACATTTTTCTCATCACGCTAAATATTATAGTTTTTGACAAATAACTTTCAAAACAAAGTCAAATTGTGGGGTAATTTGCACTTTCAATAGAACAACTCAAATGACAACTCGATTTATAGCTGCATTTTATGTAGTCGTTTTTTTTGCACTTATTTCAAGGGCCCAGGAGCACCTTGTTCACACCCCTTGGCAATTAGAGGGCGCTAACGAACGTATCGAAAATATAAGAAAAGGTAAGGTGCAATTGGCTTTTGTTTTGGACGGCAAACCCCTTAAAGACAAGGCCAGTATAGACCTTGAGTTGGTTCGTCACGAATTTAGCTTCGGCGTTTCTATGACGCAGGTAAGTTCGCTTAGCAAAAAAGCCCAAACCCAATATCGAAACCGGGTTAAAGAGCTCTTTAACTTTATTACATTGGGATTTTATTGGGCCGCGCGTGACGAAAAAAAGGATTTGACCGGCTACAATCGTATGATGCGTCGAGAAGTGGAATGGGCCGTAGCGAATGACATTAAAATAAAAGGACACCCGCTGTTGTGGCACGAGTCTTTACCCAAATGGGTTATTGACTTTCAAGATCCAGTTTCCCTTGAGAAAATAATTTTTAAGCGCATGCAAGACCTATTGCTTGATTATCCCGAAATTCAATATTGGGATGTTTACAATGAAGCTATCGCACCATTCAAAAACCACGTGACACCCAGTGGTGTTACCCGTTGGATTACATATAAAGGCGGAATATATCCCGCCATGTTAGCGCTCTATGCGTTTGCCAATAAAATAGCACCCAATAAAATTTACACCAATAACCATTACCACCCAACAGACCCAGAATTTCTAAAACTAAACGAATATTTTATTGAACAAAACGTGGGATACCAAGCCATTGGAATGCAAGCGCATATGCAAACCCATGACAATGTATTTGAGGAACAAGAGCTATGGGATTTGGTTAGTACGTTCACCCCCCTTGGTAAAGACATTCAGTTCACAGAAGTTACCGTAACCAGTTCAAAGCTATTTAACAACTGGAAAGACCACGGGGTGTTTTTGGAAGAGCGCAAAGTAGCACGCAAAAAAGGGGAAAAGATGAACTTGCCAAGTCTTGCACAGAAGGAGCTATATCAGGCTGCTTACATCAAAGATTTCTACACACTCCTATTTAGCCATCCCAGCGTGAGTTCCATTACCATGTGGAACCTGACCGATAGAAATGCGTGGCGCGGTCATGCAGCGGGGATTTTAGATAGCGATATGCAGCCAAAAAAGGCTTTTTTCACACTTAAAAAATTGATAAAAAATACTTGGTCCACAAAGCTTACAACTGATTTTGACGCCAATGAAGGTCTTGCTTTTTCTGGATTTTACGGAAAATATAAGGCTACTGTTACTGTTGATGATAAAGCCTATACCGTTGGCTTTCGTCACACCAAAGAAAGTACAAAACCCATAGTCTTGGATTTAAGTGGTCAATAAGCGCTAACGCATATTTGAATACTTAAATTGATTTTCAAGGGGCACACCAAATAAATCAACCAACTCACCTATATTTTTATTGAAAAAGCGGGTGTTGGGCGGTATGTTTAATTTTTCCCAATAAGCAGGATTGTATGCGGTTTTATACTGAGTCATGTCTTTGTTGTGCATGACCTCTCCGACATTAAAAAGTGTTTTATCTTCTTTTATGTCCAAAACATATACCTCATGCCTATAGGCTATGGGAATATATTTGGGAACTTTTTGACTGTTACTCCTCATGGCGCGTTTGACATTTTCGGATGGTGCTGCAGCGCCTTTCCATTCTCTTTGGTGGTAGCTCAAAAACAGCTTGCCTTTGTTGTTTTTCTTGTAAACGTAGGTTGCAATGAGTGACTTCCCTACTTCGGGTTGCTTTTCCATTTCTAGTTTGTAAACCTTGTAGGAATCCATTCCGATATACAGCCATATTGTTTCCTTGTTTGCTAGCACACCTTTGGCAATGATTACGTCTTCATTATCGTAGCTTGAGTCCCCTGTTTTCGTCCACGTATAGGATTTGACATTGATGCCTTTCCGCAGTGGATTGTTAAATTCCATATACTTTAGCGCGTGCAATTTTTGTTCATTCTTCACAAACCTATAATCTGCCGAGGTTCTTACATGGTCTACAGAAAACTTAACGAGGTAGGAACTGGGCCCACGATCTATTGCATTAATGCTGTGCTCGATATAAAAGCGGCATAAATTGTCTTCCACCGACCACCTGCGGTACAAGATATTCAACTGATGATTTTTACTAACCGTGTTGTCGCGCAATTTTTTCAGTGCATTTTTGACATAAAAACGAATACCGTTTACAACTACTTCATTAAGCTTGGTTGTTTGTTCTTCCAGTACAATTTCCTTTTTTTCAAGTTTTAAAAAGTCTTTAATCTTAATGGTGAAATTTGAAAAACCAAGTGACGAAACGGTCATGCTATCTTCAAGTTCCTTATTTGAGACACGGAAATAAAAAGTACCGTCTTCAGTGGAAGTTGTGCCCATGTTCTTTTGCAAGATTCCTACTGCTGCGTAAGGCACTTCATAGCCATCTTGATCTATAATCTTTCCCATGACCGCAACGCTTTCTTGCGCAAATGCCGTCATACAGCCGAACAATAAAATTGAAAATATATGGTAAATAAACTTATGAGAATAATACATTTTAATTTTGAATATTAATTGGTTAACGCCTCTTTTTGCTCTTTGTTCTTGAGACGATAGTCTTTTGGAATAATTCCCGTGTGTTCTTTGAATCTTTTGGTAAAATAGGAGGGAGAGGCAAAGCCTACTTTAAAACAAATCTCACCAATGGTCATGTCTGTTTTTTCCAATAATTCTTTTGCTTTTTCGAGCCGTGTTTTCCGAATGATTTCATTAGCTGAATTTCCGGTTAGTGCCTTAATCTTCCTATACAACTTACTTCTGCTCAATCCCAGTTCATTGGCAATTTCTTGGACACACAGGTCTTCTTTAGACAAATTGTTACCGATAACATTCAATACGTCTGCAAGAATTTTTTTGTCATAGCCAGCGTCGTTCACATCTAATTCAAGGCTTTTAAAATACGTTTGATAAAAGGTGTTTTTGGCTTTGACCATTTGTCGCAAATGCGTTTTTAAAAGATTTACGCTAAAGGGTTTTTTTAAATATACATCAGCTCCTGCATCAATGCCTTCTATACGCTCTTTTTCGGCTACTTTGGCCGTAAGCATAAGCACCGGTATCGTACGAGTAACTTTATTTGATTTAAGGATTTGACACATTTCAATGCCGTCCATTTCAGGCATCATTACGTCGGCAATAATAACATCAGGCTTGTGTTGTTTGGCCATTTCTAGGCCTATTTTCCCATTCACAGCCTCGAGAACGCGATAGGCTCCTTTGAGTTCTAACTTAAGATATTCGCGTAGCTCTATATTGTCTTCAACAATAAGAAGGCTGTGTTCTCGTTCGATTTGTGGCGCGGTTGCCTCAAGATTTTCTTCAATGCTGTGCTCTATTTTTGGCTGTGGTTGCTGGGTGGTATACGTAGCAAATTGATCTTCTGAAAAATGCGCTTTTCCAGCAGCAAAAAAGATTTTAAACGAGGTGCCTAACTCCTGTTCACTTTCAACTTCAATTTTACCTTTGTGGTAATCGACAAATTTTCGAACCACCTCTAAACCAATACCCGTTCCGCCATAGTATTGTTCATTATTATCTTTGTCTTGATAGAAGCGTTCAAATATATTACTAATGTTTTCTTTTTTGATGCCTATACCACTGTCTTTAATTATGACTTCAAACGCGTCTTGTGGTTGTGTTTTATCAATCAGCGGGAATACCACACTTCCTTCGTGATAGTTTACGGTAACGCCGATGCTCCCCCCTTCTTTTGTCGCTTTAAATGCGTTTGATAGAAGGTTGAAAATTATCTTTTCTAGCATTGATTGGTCAGCCCATATTGGGGTTTGATTAATGTCAGTATGGCTAAAATTCAAATTGATATTTCGGTAAAGCGCCTCTTCATCATAATAAGAAGTAACACTTTTAACAACGGTTTGCAGGTCTGTCTCTTTAACACGCAATTGAATTTTTCCAAATTGCATTTTTCTAAAGTCCATCAATTCATCAATCAGCCGCTTCATTCTTTTGGTATTGCGATGGATAATTCTGTGTTTGGTTCTAACGTCTTCTGGCAAACTCATGACATCTGGGGCAGATAACAAAGATTCTAATGGATTAAGCATAAGCGTTAGAGGTGTTCTAAATTCATGCGAAATATTAGTAAAAAACTGTATTTTTTTTGCGTGTAGCTCTTCGGTTTGCTTGCGTTGGTTTCGCTCGACTTCTGCTTTTCTGCGTTCTCTTACACGAAGTTTGATTAAACTAAAAATATAAAACCCAAGCCCGCATAGGATTACAAAATAGCTGATTTTAGCACCTATGGTTGCCCAATATGGAGGCTGTACTTTTATAAATATATTTTTAGATGTTTCTGTCCAAATACCGTCATTATTGGCTGCCTTGAGTTTAAACACATAGTTCCCAGGCTTAATGTTTGTAAAGGTTGCCGTACGTTGTTGATCAACATAGTTCCAATCACGGTCTAAGCCTTCAAGCATATAGGCGTAGTTATTTTTCTCACCACGGGTCATGTTTACCCCGACAAAGTCAATTGAAAAAGAAGATTGGTTGTGACTTAAGAGGATGGTGTCGCTGTATTGGATGGTTTTTTTGAGTGATCCCTCCTTTGAAACAGCAACTCTTTTATTGCCAATTTTTAAATCTTGAAAAATAATTTTCGGCAGGGTTGTGTTTAACGGGACATTGTTAAAATCAAAAAAGTTTATGCCTTCACTAGTTCCAAGGTAGAGAGTGTTGCGTTCGGTGTAGAAAGCACTGCGGTTTATTTTTTTACTCAAAAGACCGTCTGCAGATTCAAAAACGCGAAAGCCTTCGTTGGTTTGGTCGTATCTAATAAGACCATTGTCTGTACCCAGCCAGAAATATCCGTCATAGGTTTGTGTAATGGAATTGATAGACATATTCCTGATTTCACTGTCTTTTCCATGCCACGTAAAGGCGTCTTCAACTGCCGAGTAACTTAAAAGCCCATAACCATCAGTACCAACCCAGATATTATTATTGCTGTCCTCGTATAGGGCAAAAACGATAAAGTCAGCGATCACCCCTTGTGATAAATCACGAATTTTAGCGTTAAAAGAAACGACCTCGTTCTTTTTTTGATTGTACCTATAAATTCCTTTTCTGGTACCCATCCAAACGTTATCGTCTTTGTCTACAATAACCTTTCTGATGTTGCCATTTTGCAGTTCAAACTTTTGAAAAGGTTCACTATCATGGTTTGTCAGTTTGCCACTATTTAGGTCATACGAAACCAATCCGCTTAAAAAAGTACCTATCCAAATCACACCATTTGAATCTTCTGAAAAGCTTACAATTCGGTTCGACTTTAGTGTGTTGTTATATGATTTTGTGCTGAAATTTATAAACCGACGGGAACCTTTTTTCAATAAATAAATACCGTTGTACCATGAGGCCACCCATACATTTTGCCTGCTGTCAATAAACAAAGAGGGGATGTCCATGCTATTGAGTCCCTTAGCAATATTGTTTGCAGGATCGTTGAGGTGTGTGTAGCTGTTTTTGGTGGGGTCATATACATAAACCCCTTTGTCAATGCAACTAAACCAAACACGCTCTCGTTCGTCTTTTGCAATGGAAGAAATGGAGGATGGAAAAGGCGTTGCCTTGCTTTCATTGTTATTCTGAAAAAAACTAAACTTAAAGTGCTTGGGGTCAAATTTGTTCACGCCTTGGTCGTAATAACCCATCCAAACACGGTCGTTAGCATCACAATGTATGGACCAAATAGAATTGGATTGAATACTGAAATCGTTTCCAATTTCTTTTAGATATTGCTTTAAAATATCCCCATCGCTGGATAGCACAAATAACCCATCATTTTCAGAGCCACATAAAATCAAGCCGTCTTTGTATTCCTTAACTGAAAAAATGCGCTTTTCCGTTATGGGGTAGTGTCTTAACATAAAATTTGTTGCGGTCGTGGGAAGTATTTTCAGAATACCATTTTGTTCCGTTCCTGCCCATATGCTTCCAAATTTATCTGCTTCTAAACTGATGATTTCACTTGACAGTAGGTGCTCGTTTTGCAGCGCACGGTTTTCAACAGCTTTAAGTTTCAATGACGTAAAATCAAGTTGTATCAAACCATAATTACTGCCCACCCAAATGCGCTTTAATTTATCTACAACGATATCATTTACTTGTAGCCCATTTTCTTCTATACCGTCTTCAAGTGTGACTTTTTGAAATTCTTTGTTGACTGTATTGAATACATACATGCCTTTTTGGTGTGTGCCAACAATAATTCGAACTTCATCCAATTGAGCTAAGCTGTGCACAGACAGTTTAAGTCCCGATGGGTTTAACTGTGAAAAAGTTCCCGTTTTTTGGTTGTATAGGTTTAAGCCGTTGCTGGTAGCAATCCACAGGGCATCTTTTGGATCGATATATAAATCGTGAATCTCTGAGCTCGACAGGGCAGAAGCCACATTTACATCGTGTTTGAATGTTTCAACTCCAATGCCGTTATATCTTTTCAGTCCACCACCATAGGTTCCTATCCACAGCTGACCATTCGAATCATTGATCATACAAGTGATGGCACGTGTGCCTATATCTTCGTTTGTCTCCACAAACAAAAAGGGATTTTCTTGTGCCCATGCACCAAAAACGAAAATCAAACTAAAAACTAAGGAATGATACATTTTATTCATCCTAGTAAAACTAATATAAAAAATTGACCAAACAAGCTGTAGTATTGTAATTATTTAACCATTTGTAACAATATAATTGCCTATTTGTGTTGATAAAGCCAGCAGATGAATTATAATTGGTAGTTTTATTGCATCAATCATTGCATTTATTTTATAACATTTATGAAACGTTCCTACACTTTTATATTTCCTGCTTTATTATTTTCATTTTTGATTCAAGGGCAAAAATCCGGCTTGACCTCAACGCCAAATATTGTCATTTATCTGGCTGACGATCAAAATGCATGGGATTATAAAATCCACGGAAATGATCAGGTTGATACCTCTAACTATGACCGCTTGGTGCGCGAGGGCATGTCATTCTCAAATGCCTACACGGCACAAGCTATTTGTGCACCAAGTCGTTCCCAATTATTCACAGGCCTTTTTCCAGTAAGAAATGGCTGTATGGCGAATCACTTGCCTGTGAAAAAAGTACAAGATATCAACGATTACTTTAATGCTTTGGGCTATGAGGTAATTTTGGCAGGGAAAGGACACATTAAGCCCAATGCGGTTTTTAATTGGACACATTTCTATCACACCGCAGAAAATAGGTTATTGCCCATCAATAAGGTTAAAAATTACATTCAAAATGCAACAAAACCGTTTTGCATTATTTTCGCTTCCGATCTACCACATGGGCCATACCCAAAGCAGAACGATTATTCAGATAAGCCTTTAGATTACGACCCCTCAGCTAGAAATCCGAAAAAAAACATAGCGCGTAGCAAGTCAGGCTATTATCAAAATATTGAAAATGACAATGCCCAACTTGGACGTGTTCTTAGTATGTTGACAGCAGAAGCGGTATTTGACAAAGCCTTGTTTATGTATATGTCTGACCACGGCTTAAAGGGGAAATGGAGTGTTCGCGAAACCGGAATTAAAATTCCTATGGTGGTTCGTTGGCCTGGAAAGGTAGCGCCCCAAACCCAGTCTGACCAACTGGTTACCATAGCCGATGTATTACCCACTTTGATTGATGTTGCTGGCGGAGATGATATCGATAACATAGATGGTCGCAGTTTCTTGCCTTTACTTTCAGGGGAAGACAAAATCATCAGGGATTACGTTTATGCAATTTCCACCAGACAAAATATCCAAAAGTGTGAGGTATTCCCCTCTCGGTCGGTTCGTGGAACGCGTTATAAATACATTCGAAACTTCAATGCTATGGAAGTGATGGAGCAAAATCTTGGCGCTAACCCAGCTGTTAATGCATTTATCAAGCGTGGCGCCCAAGCGTTTAAAAATGTTCCTTATGAGGAGTTGTATGACCTTGAGAATGACCCTTATGAACATCGCAATTTGGCAGCCAACACCAAATACAATAAGATTAAGGAGCAACTGTCAAAAGAATTATTGCGATGGATGACGCAGCAGGGCGACTTTTTGATTACCCACACCATGCCATTAATTAAGCCAACGCTTCATCCGTTAGACCGTACCTCAAAATGGAACAAACCCGACAAAACGATGCTGGGAATATTAAAAGACGAAGACTATATGGAGGTACATTACTAAAACTTCTCCCACAACATAGATTACTGCAAATGTGCTGTGAAGCGCTGCTTATTTCATTGATTTGAAACCCACGTATTAGTTTTTGCTCAATTTATTATAAACCTCGACAGGGCACTACAATATATTTGACAGTACACTAAACCAAAATATATGTTCAATAAGTATTTTTCTACTTTTTTAACCTCAGTTATTATAGCTACATCAATTAGTTCGTGTAGTCAATTGTCCGAACAACTAAATTCGAATACAGATTTTCTTAACACACCTTTGGTTAGTGAAATTTTTACAGCCGATCCCTCAGCGCATATTTTTAACAACCGCATTTATATTTATGCTTCGCACGATATTGAGTCAGGTGGTGTTGAAGACGACAGCGGAAATCATTTTAACATGATTGACTACCAAGTACTGTCAATGAACCTTGACGGCAGCGATGTAACCGTACATCCAGTAGGTTTAAGTGTTGATGATGTACCATGGGCAAAAAGCAAATTCTGGGCACCAGATGCGGCATATAAAGACGGCACTTATTATTTGTATTATCCTGCAAAAGATGCCGATAACATATTTAGATTGGGCGTTGCTATTTCAGATAAACCCGAAGGACCATTTACACCCCAACCAGAACCAATGAAAGGCAGTTATAGCATTGACCCAGCTGTTTTTACGGATGACGATGGCAGTGCTTATATCTACTTTGGAGGTATCTGGGGCGGACAATTGCAGCGTTGGGAAAGTGGCGTTTATGATGAAAACGGTTCCTTAAAGGATATGGGTGTTCCCGAAAACCCCGCCATATTGCCACGCATTGCAAAACTCTCAGATGACATGCTTGAATTTGCCGAGGAAATAAAGCAAATTGAAATATTGGATAAGGACGGCAACCCTATTTTGACTAAAGATTTAGACAGAAGATTTTTTGAAGCGCCTTGGATTCACAAGCACAACGGTACGTATTATTTAAGCTATTCGACTGGGGACACCCACCTTCTGGCCTATGCCACTGGTGACAACCCCTATGGGCCCTTTACCTATCAAGGAGTGCTCAACGAACCCGTACAGGGTTGGACAAACCACCATTCCACTCTAAAGGTTGGCGATCAGTGGTTTTTATTTTATCACGACTCCGAAATTTCAGGTAAAACTCATTTGAGAAATGTTAAATTCACTACTTTTAAACACAACAAAGATGGAACAATTGATCCCATGAAGACTTATTTTGGTAGCGATTGGAGATTTTAACAAACAACAGGCACTCCCTAGATGTATAACATTGGATATGATATTGGCAGCTCTTCGATAAAAGCTGCACTGGTAGAAGTGGATACTGGCAAACAAATTGCCGTAACACACGAGCCTGAGGGAGAGATGGGCATGATTAGCCCCAAAGCATCTTGGGCAGAACAGGATCCTGAGGTTTGGTGGAAACTGATTTGTTTGGCTACCAAAAAACTCCTAAAGCAAACAGGCATTGATTCGGCTAAGATTAGCGGGGTTGGGATTGCTTATCAAATGCATGGTTTGGTTGTGGTAGATCGCAATGGCGCACCACTTCGAAATGCCATCATCTGGTGTGACAGTAGGGCTGTGGATATCGGTAATGAAGCCTTTAAGGCGCTTGGCACCCAAAAATGTATGGAGCACCTACTCAACAGCCCAGCAAATTTCACGGCATCCAAATTAAAGTGGGTACACGACAACGAACCAGATATTTATGAGAAAATTTATAAATACATGCTCCCTGGTGATTATATCGCGTATAAGTTTTCGGGAGACATCACCACTACCATCAATGGCTTATCGGAGGGTACACTTTGGGATTATAAAAATCACGAGCCTGCAAACTGGTTGTTGTCGTTTTACAATCTTAACACAGACATGACACCCGACTTGGTCGATAATTTTTCCGTGCAGGCAAAGCTTAACCAACAGGGTGCTGAAGCCTCTGGACTGAAATTGGGAACACCCATAACATATCGCGCTGGGGATCAACCCAACAATGCATTGTCGCTGAATGTGATGAAGCCCGGAGAGGTTGCTGCTACTGGCGGAACTTCAGGAGTGGTATATGCCCTCACGGACAGTATGCAAACAAAAGAACTTGAGCGCATCAATCATTTTGCACACGTAAACCATACAGCGGCTGCACCCGTTATCGGAAAATTACTTTGTATTAATGGTGCTGGAATACAGTATAGGTGGATGAAAAACAATACTGGAGCCGAGCGTTACAACCACATGAACCAACTTGCAGAAGCAGCACCTATAGGGGCTGATGGCTTGTGCGTGATGCCATTTGGCAATGGTGCAGAGCGCATGTTAGGCAATAAAAATATTGAAGCTAGGATACTAAATATCAATTTAAACCAACACAGCCAAGGCTCCATTTACCGGGCAACACTTGAAGGCATTGCATTCTCATTTATTTATGGGATGAAGTTTATTAAAAACGACAGCACCCCATTGCATGTCATTAGGGCTGGAAATGACAACTTGTTCAGGTCTGAGGTTTTCTCTAACACCATTGCATCATTGATTGGACAAGAGATTGAAATTTACAACACAACTGGCGCCATTGGTGCGGCTAGGGCTGCTTCGGTACGCCACGATAATTTGGCCACTTTTGGAGAACGTATTTCTACTAATGATTACGTGAGCAGTTATACGCCCCAAAAAAACGCAGACGCCTATGTCGAAGCCTATGAAAAATGGGAAAAAGAACTTAATACAATAATGAATAATCAATAAATAATTTTACCGTGGGAAATAAAGAATATTTCAAGGGAGTACCAAAAATTGCATACGAGGGAAAAGCATCAGACAACCCTTTGGCATTTAAATACTACAACCCAGACCAAGTTGTAGCAGGCAAGACCATGCGCGAACATTTCAAATTTGCGATTGCTTACTGGCACAGCTTCTGTGGTCAAGGTTCCGATCCATTTGGTCCAGGTACCCAAAACTTTCCTTGGGACCAAAGCAACGATCCCGTCCAAGCAGCCAAAGACAAAGCAGATGCGGCTTTCGAATTTATATCCAAAATGGGCTTTGATTATTTCTGCTTTCACGACTATGATCTTATTCAAGAGGGCAGTTCATTGGCCGAATCAGAAAAGCGATTGACTACCATTACGGACTATATTAAAACCAAGCAAGATGCCTCTGGCATCAAGCTTTTGTGGGGAACGGCAAATTGTTTTTCCAACCCAAGATATATGAACGGGGCGGCTACCAACCCTGATTTTGATGTCGTTGCTTATGCGGGTGCTCAAGTTAAATTGGCATTGGATGCTACCATGAAACTCAACGGTGAAAACTATGTGTTCTGGGGTGGTCGCGAAGGATATATCTCATTGCTAAACACAGATATGGGACGCGAGCAAGATCATATGGCACGCTTTTTAACCATGGCCAAAGACTATGCACGTGCACAAGGGTTTACAGGAACGTTCTTTATTGAGCCAAAACCTTCAGAGCCGAGTAAACACCAATACGATTTTGATGCGGCAACTTCCATTGGGTTCTTGCAAAAATATGGTCTTCAAGACGATTTTAAATTGAACATTGAAGTAAACCACGCAACCCTAGCACAGCACACCTTTGAGCACGAGCTCACGGTTGCTGCCAATGACAACATGATGGGTAGTATTGATGCCAATAGGGGCGACTACCAAAACGGCTGGGATACCGATCAGTTTCCCAATAATATTGAAGAGGCTGCTAGGGCCATGATGGTTTTTCTAAAAGCAGGTGGCTTACAAGGTGGCGGTATTAATTTTGACGCCAAGCTTAGAAGAAACTCTACTGACTTAGATGATTTGTTCCACGCACACATTGGTGGTGCAGACACCTTTGCTCGCGGACTTCTGGTTGCGGATAACGTACTTAACGACCCTGCCTTTTCATCTATTGTAAATGGACGTTATGCGTCTTTTGATGGCGGACAAGGAGCTGCGTTTGAGCAAGGTAAATTATCACTAACGAATTTATTTGATGTGGCCACTAACAATACGGCAGGTATCAAGGCTAGAAGCGGTAAGCAAGAATTTTTAGAGAATATTTTAAACAAGCATATATAATTAAACAATCATGGCAAACAAATCATATTTATTGAGATTAACTTTAGTAGCTACATTGGGTGGTCTGCTATTTGGTTATGATACTGGCGTAATTGCGGGAACGGTAGGTTCTCTAGACGCCTTTTTTATTGAACCCAAAGGATTAGACGAGTTAGCTGCAAGCTCCTTAAAAGGATGGCTAGTTTCTATTGCACTCATTGGGTGTATTGTGGGTGGTGCTATTGCTGGACTTGTGGGTAAGAAACTCGGAAGAAAAAAAGGACTGGTAATCGCAGGTGTTCTGTTCTTTGTTTCGGCACTTGGTTCAGCACTTCCGGAAATGTTCATTCAACCACTTGGTCAAGGCGATCACACGCTATCTACTGTTTTTATGATTTATAGACTCATTGGAGGAATTGGTGTTGGTATAGCATCCATGTTGTCACCTGTTTACATAGCCGAAATTGCTCCGGCCAAGGATAGAGGGAAATTAGTATCCTATAACCAATTGGCCATTGTAGGCGGTTTTATGGTGGTCTATTTTGTAAACTATTTCATTGCGTTAAGCGGCGATGATACTTGGCTCAACGATATTGGATGGCGCTATATGTTTGCCTCCGAATTGGTCCCCGTCAGTATTTTCTTGCTTCTCTTATATTTTGTGCCGGATACGCCGAGATCTTTGGTATCACATGATAAAGAAGCGGAGGCATTAGAAATTCTAAAGAAAGTAAACAGCGAGAGCGAAGCACAAAGCATTTTGAGCGATATCAAGAATACGCTGGTTGTTAAATCCAATAGCGCACTCACATACGGTTGGGGTCTTATCATCATCGGTATTTTGCTATCTGTGTTTCAGCAGTTTGTGGGGATTAATGTTGTGTTGTACTACGCGCCCGAGATTTTCAAAACCTTAGACTTGGGTACAGATGCTGCTCTATTACAGACTATTATTGTTGGAATTGTAAACTTCCTATTTACCATTATCGCTGTTAAAACGGTAGATAATTACGGACGAAAGCCGTTAATGTTTATTGGCGCGGTAGGCATGGCTGTTGCCATGATCGCCTTAGGATTTGCATTCTATGCTCAGACAGGCGGATACACTGCGCTTATTTGTATGATGGTTTATGTAGCTGCATTTGCGTTAAGTTGGGGGCCGGTTACGTGGGTATTACTCGCCGAAATTTTCCCGAACGACATTCGCAACAAGGCCATGCCTATTGCAGTAGCAGCACAATGGCTTTCCAATTGGCTGGTATCGGCAACCTTCCCAGTAATGAATGAAAACTCATATCTGGTTGACACATTCAACAATGGCTTTGCTTATTGGATATACGGAATCATGTCTGTATTGGCTGCTGTATTTGTTCTAAAATATGTACCTGAAACAAAGGGCAAGACATTAGAAGAAATGAACAATCTTTGGAAGAAGAAATAAGCCTAAGAAGCGGCGCATAGTTTTAAGGGCTTTTAAAGTATAACCACCATTTTCAACCTATTGAAATGGTGGTTTTTTATTGCTTATTTTTTGATAAAGCGTATGGATTTTGTTTTGCCTTTAGTATTGGAAACATGTATAAAATAGATTCCTGTATCGAGCATTGACACGTTAAGCTTTAATTGGTTCGTTTTTCTTTGTTGTTGAACGGGTTGTTTTCTCCCCAATACGTCGTAAATCGCAATACTTTCTTCATTTGTAAGGTTAATAAGCGTTAGCATGTCTTTTGTGGGGTTGGGGTAGGCATAAACGGTGTTTGCTTGCGTTGGATTGTCTGAAATAGAAAGTGGTTGACTTTGGTATTCATAGGCACCAATATCAACGATGTCTCCAGCAGCAGTAAAATCTACTTCGTTTTCTCCAATGTTGACCAATGAAAAATCATCAATGTAGTAGTCAACACCTTGTCCAACACTTACTGCAGGCCCTTTGACATATAAAAAGCTTTGATCATTTTGAGTGTGTGTATAATTATCTGTCAGTAGTACCCAGTCATTTGCTGTGGCAGTTGTACTCGCTAAGTTTGTGTACGTGTCTACGTTTTCATCCGCAGTTGCTCCGTTAACAGTTGACTTAACCGTTAGTTGTACAGTACCGCTTCCTTCAGCTAATTTCACCCAAACATAAAATGTGTAGCTCTTATCAACTTCAAGAAGGCTATTCAAAAATATTCTGGGGCTGTGGAAGTTTTTTGTACGTGCGCTGGTTTTTAGGCTTTTGCTACCTGACTTTGCTGTTTCTGTAGATCTTATTACGGTAGACCCAAAATTTGACCAGCCATCTGCAGCGGTTTCAAAACTACTTGACGATATCACATTTGCATTGCCTGGAACAATTGGTCTCGAGTTTCCGAGTATATCTTTGGTGGGCGAATAGTCCGAGTTACCTGCATTGATGGCTGGTGAATTAGCTTGTAAACTAAAATCAGTGGAAGACATATCAATTGGACCATTAACACTTATTGGTGCGCTAACGAAAGAAATGGGATCCATATAATTATTAGCATTAAAATCGATGTCATTGATGATTTGATTATTATCTCTTACCCAGCTGTGTACTATATATTCATTTTCTGAATTGGTATAGCCTGGTAATTTTCCATTAACAAAAATATTGTTGTTTGCTACCTTAAAGGAACCGCTTGCATTTTGGTTTTGAAGTTGCATGGCAAAAAAATCATATTCTCTAGTTACAACAATGTTGTTAACAACCGTGACATTTCTAAAAAAATTGGACTTTATTCCTGCTACTTTTTGCCCCCTATGTGGCGGGTTGCCTTCACTTTCAGAAATATCTTGAATAATTTCATGAACTCCGTTAAAATAAATGGTATTATTTCGAATTAATGCTGAACTCCCTTCAGATCTATCAAAGTTTATTCCGTTTTTCCCATTGTTGACACATAGATTATTTTCGAACAAAAACGTGCCATAATAATCATCGTCACTTCGAGTCACATATAACCCTTGCCCATCTAAAATAGTTGAATAAGTTGCATTTCCGTAGTTTCCACTTGGTGGGTTTCCATTTGGCGGAACTACTCCAGAAGTCATATAAAAAGGAATTCGATTCCAGTTATTATAGACTGTATTTCCACGTATTATCATTTTGATATTATCCCCATTGTCTGAACTTGATTGCGATTTTGTTTCAGCAAAAACAATCGCGCTAGAGGCATTGGAAGTCCACCATGTTGTGTTGTAAACTGTATTATTTTCGATTGTAATGTGATCACTGTCGTTAAAGCGAATACCCGAACCTGTTGTGTGATGCACCATATTATTTCGAATAATAATATGGTGATGGAGAAAGTCTTGGCTAAATCCACTCCAAATGCCAAAACCTGAAAAATAATTATGCGTATAACTCAGTCCTTCTTGGTCACATTTAACTTTCCAGTTCCTATCTGTTATAGCCATGTCATATGTTATGTCAGCTGCTGGGCCCTCAATTTCAAAACCTTCAATGATAATATAGCTTTGAGGTCCATTTATTAGAACGCCGCCCCTTCCATCAAATACAATTTTAGGACTATGATTAGGATAGTTACGGACGGTAATATAATTTCCTTCAGTTCCAGATTTGCTGATAACCACAACGGGAGGGTTGCTCATGTTCACACTCAATGCGCCATCTGAAGGATGCGCAGAGGCAGTCCCATAATTTTGGTTTTTATATGTTCCATTCATTACATAAACGGTACCACCCGCACTTACTTCAGCAATCCCCTTATTGATGGTTGCAAAAGGCGCATTTTCTGTCCCCCCATTTGAGTCGTTGCCCAATGATGCTGAAACATAATAGTCTTGAGCCGACAGGCTAAAAGCAGCAAAGCATACTATTAGCATATGGCTAAGAAAGCAACTGTTTTGAACGTGTGATTGTTTTATCATCTGATATCTTTTATAAAATTACAGCATGGCAAACCCATTATCGCTAAAGTATCATATGCGCATGCCATCAAATAAAAGATTTGTGTTAAATGCTATTAAATATGTGCTAAGCTAGCAAGTTCAATTCTTAATATAACAAAAATCAACTCTATTTTTTGCTAATGACACAAATGTTTTAATGAATAATTCAAAAGTTGTAAAATATATTTATGTGTAATTAATAAATTTAACATTCAAAATATAACCAATGAAAAAACTAATTTTTACACTCTTGCTATTGCCGCTATTTGCCTTTTCACAAGGTAAAATTGTAAGTGGTGTAGTTAATGATGACATGGGTGGTCCGCTTCCTGGCGCGACGGTACAGGTCAAGGGCTCAGAATCCATAGGTTCTATCACCGATTTTGACGGAAAGTTTACCATTGCCATTCGCGATGGAGAAACAAGAATCATTGTTTCCTATGTAGGCTTTGTGAGTCAAGAAATTGACATCGAAGAAAAAAACAATATTTCAGTTTCACTAGAGCAAGACGTTTCCGAGTTGGAAGAAGTAGTTGTTATTGGATACGGAACGGTACTTAAAAAGGATTTAACAGGTTCAGTATCATCTGTAAAAGTTAGTGAGACAATTTCACGCCAATCTACAACCGTGGATCAATTACTTCAAGGACGAGCGGCTGGAGTTCAAGTAACACAAAATGCTGCTAACCCAGGTTCTGGTATTAGTGTTCGAATTCGCGGTACAAGTAGTCTGCGTGGAAACAACGAACCACTTTATGTTGTAGATGGAATAATTATTTCCTCTGCAAGTGAAGATGTTGTAGCCACAGGGGGAAATAATACGGGCCAAGAACAACAAAACGGTCTTAACGGGATAAACCCTAGGGATATTGAAGATATCCAAGTATTAAAAGATGCCTCGGCAACAGCCATTTACGGTTCTAGGGGTGCAAATGGTGTAATTCTTATCACCACCAAGAAGGGTACACCCAATGAGGTCAAAACAAATTTCTTTGTAAACACATCCATGAGAAGTGTTACCAAAACATACGATGTGCTTGATGCATTTGACTATGCACGCTACCGAAACGAATCTAGCTTAAGAACGACAGCTACAGGCTTTCCTGCCTTTCACATAGAAAACAACCAGTTGTATCAAATTATAAACAATGACGGTAATGTTTCCATTTCGGACACGCCTGTAACTACGGTAGATTGGCAAGACGAGCTACTTAATTTGTCTACCAGTTTAAGTGTTGGTGGTTCCGTGTCTGGTGGTAGTGATAATGGAAACTACTATTTATCCGCTGGCTTTAACGACCAGAAAGGTTTGGCGAAAAACTCAAGCTTTAAAAGCGGTGATATTCGTTTAAACTTAAACCAAACATTAAGTCCTAAAATTAAAATTAATGCCCGTCTTAGTGGATTCTTTAGTTCAACTGATTTTGCAGAAGGTGGTGACTTAATTGGTAGTGCAAATCAGAGTTTCATCCGAAACTTGCTTTCTTTCCGCCCCATACTTCCTGACGGATTAGAGGATGCAGAAAACATTGACGATTTAGGTATTTCAAGCCCATACTCCTTTATTGAGGACTTTGAAGATAAGTCCAATGAAAATAGATTTTTTGGGTCATTAACAGCTACATTTGATTTAGGTCTTAAGGGACTAAGCTATCAAGTTAGGGCTGGTGGTAACATCAGAACTAAAGAAAGAAGAAGATTTTACGGACTGACAACTTTTGTTGGACTTAACGCAAATGGACAACTTCAATTATCTAATATGAACGCATCTTCCTTTCAGGTTGTAAACACATTGCGTTTTAACCGAACATTTAATAGAAAACATCGTATCAATTCGGTATTCGGGCTTACGTACGATCAACGCACAACGAAAAACATGACTTATGTGGTGCAAGACTTTGTAACGCTAGAAAAAACAACCGAACAACCTTTCTTGGGTCAGGTTATTTCTAGTCCACTAGCAAACCTCGACCGTGAGACCAAGCTATTTTCCATATTGGGACGTGTGAATTATGCCTTTGATAATAAATATATAATAACGGCCAGTTTCCGTAGAGACGGCGTTTCCAAATTTTTGGAAGACCAACGATATGGATTTTTCCCCTCTGTTGCACTTGCCTGGAATGCCCACAGGGAAGGATTTATTAAAAACATTGATGCCATTGACCAGTTAAAATTACGTGTGGGTTGGGGTCAAATTGGTAACCACGGAATTGGT
>MDSV01122642.1_pt1 | contig 20140 bp, 19 predicted proteins | sample 810851 | NCBI WGS metagenome assembly MDSV01 (sample SAMN05326640, study PRJNA326480) | marine metagenome | isolation source: seawater | place: Atlantic Ocean: North East | collected 2012 | reverse complement strand
TCTGACCATTATCATAATAATATTTCCAAACACCATCCTTTCTACTGTACACTCCTGATTCAGTGTACTTATAATTTCCATGATTTTGTATTTGACCATTTTCATAATAAGATATAAAAGTTCCTATCATCTTACCATTTTTGTAGAATCCTTCATTCATTAGTTGACCATTTTTATACCAATGTCTAAACGAACCATCTCTCTTCCCATCTAAATAATGTATTTGAGATAATACTTGACCATTATCCCAATATTCAATTTTTTCTTCACTCTGTCCAAATCCAATAAATGGTATAGTGATTAATAGTATGAATAGTATTTTTTTCATTTCTTATTTTTCATCTTCTTTGTCTATAATGTTGACTTTATATTTGGTTTTTTGTAACCCATTATGAGTAGTATATTTTTTTTTCTGAATATTCTCTAATCTTGAATGTTTAACACAATATGTGTTAACAGATTCTTTATTTTTTAAATAAAAAATTTCTTTATACTCCTCTTTTTCATATTTGTGATGTTTAAGTTTTGTGTCAATGATACTTCCTCCAAATAACGAAAATGATATACTAAATAGAATTTCTAACATATTACAAATCTTTATTTTCTAATAAAATTGTACACAAGTAGTATAAAAAACACACCAACACAAGTGTATGATATGATGTCTAGTACATAATGATCAATGAAACCTTCAAGAAGGTAACCATTTAGAAGTACTATAAACAAACATATAGACATAATCTTTCCTATCCCTTTTGGCTCACTCTCATGTCCTAATAATTTCCAGTATTTCATTTTAGTTTTTTCTTCATCCCTCAAATACACATAAATAGGAGCTTCAATATGGCAAGCAAGATATAAAATATGTATTTAATAGATTGTGACTATAGAAATGGTTTGGTATCTTTACTTTTGAACAATTCTAGATTATGATTATAACTGGATTTACATATGTAAGAAATGGGTTTGAATATCAATACCCTTTTATCGAATCAATCAAATCCTTATTGCCAATAGTAGATGAGTTAATTGTGGTAGTTGGTGATTCTAGCGATAGAACAAGAAGGGCTATAGAAGAATTAGGAGAGGTTAAGATAAAAATCATAGATAGTATTTGGGACCCCTCATTAAGAATCGGAGGCAAGCTTTTTGCAGAGCAAGCAAATATTGGAATTAGAAAAGCAACAGGCGATTGGCTTATACATTTGCAAGCAGATGAAGTTTTAATGGAGAACTCTAGAGATGAGATACTTGAATGTATTAAGTATGCGGATTCTAAAGATGAGATTGATGGGGTGCTTTTCCCTTTTTTACATTTTTGGGGAGACTATAATCATATAAGAAATACTAGGCGGACACATAGATTTGAGATTAGAGCATTTAAGAATCACAGAAAAATTTTATCTTATAGAGATTCTCAAGGATTCAGAAAATACCCAGTGAACAGAAATGGAAAAAAATTAAAAGTAATAAAAACCAAAGCCAAGGTGTTTCATTATTCTTATTCTCGTCACCCAAAATTAATGAAGAAGAAATCTAATTATTTTAAACGATTTTGGCACCCTGATAATTGGATAGAAAGAGAAACAAATAACAATCCATTTGATTTTAATCTTGTAGACAAATTGGAGATTTATAATGGACATCATCCTCAGTTTATGAAAAACGCAATTAAAAACAAAGATTGGCATTTCCACTATAATCCTTCAACGTCTAATATGAAGCTTAAAGATAGAGTGCTCTACGCTATTGAAAAGCTTACAAGACATAGATTATTTGAATATAAAAATTACATACTGATAAAACGCAGCTAATGTAGTTGATTAGTAAAGAGATATTTTAGTTTAACATTTACCTGTCCAGCTATTTTTCAAATTCATTTATGGCTCTTTTTATATATTCATCTTCTTGGCTTAATATCTCATAATAAATATCGTTATCCCATAAGTTTCTTGAAATAGTAGCTAAGAGTAAGTTCTTTAAATATTTAAGTTCAGTATGGCCTAATATAAGTTCAAACTTGTTGTCTTTCTGTGTCAGGTATTGTTTAAAATCGGTATAAATATTAGCTATTTTTATTTGTTTGTATGTATTTAAGTTTTGTTTTCTTAAAAGTTCACTTTCCTCAAAACAGAATTCATTTATCCAGCCCTTACTCATCATTTTATTTATTTTCAGGTAATTCACATTAGTATCTCGTTCAATAATTATATCAGGAGTAATGCCCCCTCCTCCATATACAATTCTTCCCTTCTTTGTTGTGTACTTTAGGCTATCAGGATAATATTTTGATGTGTCGCTTCTGGTGTATTGTTCAAGGTAGTAATTTTTCATATCTTTTCCATAATTTTTTTGTATACATCTTCCACTTGGAGTGTAATATCTTTGTGTTGTTAATCGCATTATTGAGCCGTCATTTAAGGAAATTTGTTCTTGCACTAATCCTTTCCCGAATGATCTTCTGCCTATTACCGTCCCTCTGTCATTATCTTGTAATGCTCCAGATACAATTTCTGAAGCTGATGCGGAACCCTCATTAATGAGCGCGATAACGTCTATATTTTCTAATGAGCCATTTTGTGTTGCAAAGGTTTCTTGTTTACGTCTGTTTCTTCCTTCAGTAAATACAATTAGCTCACCTAACTTTAAGAATTCATCACATATTTGATTGGCAATATGCAGGTATCCTCCTGGATTACCTCTAAAATCAAGGATGATTTTTTGCATTCCTTTTGTTTGAAGGTCAGTTACTTTTTCCATCATTTCTTCATAAGTTGTAGCAGCAAATCGGTTTATTTTTATATAAGCAATATCATTATTTAGCATGATACCAGCATCTATACTATGTAAGGGAATGTCATCCCGTAATATTGTATATGGGATGAGATCATCTTGGCCTCTTCTTTTTATAATAATGTTTACAGTACTGCCTTTTTCTCCTCTTAAGCGTTTAATTACTCCATCATTTTTTATACCTATGCTGGCAACATTTTCTTTTTCTACACTTATTATTCTGTCTCCCGATTGTATCCCTAGTTTTTCTGATGGACCACCTGAAATGGGTGACACTACTACGATACTATCTTTAATAATATTGAATTCCACACCAATTCCGCTAAAACTTCCTTGCATGTCTTCTTGTACTGCTTTAACATTTTTTATTGATATGTAAGAGGAATGAGGGTCAAGTTCATTTAGGATAGAATTGATGGCATCATTTTCGAATGTGGTATAATTCACACTATCTACATAGTGCTCATGTATTATTTGCAGGATATTATTTATTTTACTATCGACTGATATTTGGTAGATATTATTTAAGCTTCCTATATACATCCCAATTGCTATAAGGATTGCATAGATTAGTGGCTGAAGATTTTTCATTTATAGCTTATCTTTATCAAATTCTAAAACTTCAACGCCTGCCTCTGTCAAAAAATTTATTCCAGATATATCAGAATATTTATTGAGATAAACAAGGCGTGAGATTCCAGCTTGATGTACTAATTTGCTGCAATCTTTACAAGGGGACATAGTTAAGTATAACGTCCCTCCACGACAATTATGTGCAGAGCTAGCAGTTTTTAGTATAGCATTTGCTTCAGCATGTAATACATACCATTTTGTTTCTCCTTTTTCATCCTCACAGCAGTTTTCAAAACCTGAAGGAGTACCATTATAGCCGTCAGAGATAATCATCTGATTTTTTACAATAAGTGCGCCAACTTTTTTGCGTTTACAGTGGGATAATTTAGCCCATTCCAGCGCCATTCTCAGATACGCTCTGTCATACTTTTCTTGTTTTTCAATTATCATTTTATATTCTCAAGACAATAAGCTGTCAATAATAAAAAGACAGGTTTTTCCTGTTTTAGTGCCCAGAGCCGGGATCGAACCGGCACGGTTTACACCATTGGTGTTTGAGACCAACGCGTCTACCAATTCCGCCACCTGGGCAAGTTGTCTGCAAAAATAGTAGTTTGCCCCAATTTGTATTACATTTATCTAAAAAATAAATTTTTTAGGGTTTTTATGTAGTAAAGTGTATATTTGCATCCCTTTTTTAATAAGGTTAAATTATGAATAGATCAGTTAAATTTTTTACAGGTAGCAATACAAAACATTTAGCAAATAAAATTGCTAAAAGCTTTGGGTCTAATATAAGTAGTTCATCAATTGTTAGATTTTCTGATGGAGAATTTGAACCTTCTTTTGATGAAACAATTAGGGGTTCGGATGTGTTTTTAATACAATCTACTATACCTCCTGCGGATAACTTAATGGAACTTTTGTTGATGATAGATGCTGCAAGGAGAGCATCTGCATATAAAATTAATGCCGTTATTCCTTATTTTGGATACGCGAGACAAGATAAAAAAGGCAAACCTAGAGTGCCGATTGGAGCTAAACTTATAGCAAATCTATTAACGACAGCGGGAGCCGATAGAGTTATGACTATGGATTTACACGCAGATCAGATTCAAGGTTTTTTTGATAAGCCTGTTGATCACTTATATTCTTCTGCAGTTTTTATTCCTTATATCCAATCTTTGAAATTACCAAATTTAACAATTGCCGCACCAGATATGGGAGGGTCGAATCGAGCTAATACTTACGCAAAATTTTTAAACTCTGAAATGGTTGTTTGTTACAAACATAGAGAAAAGGCCAATGAAGTAGGTAAAATGATGTTAATTGGTGATGTAACAGGAAAAGATATTGTAATTGTTGATGATATGGTAGATACTGCTGGGACATTAACAAAAGCGGCAGAATTAATGAAGAATTTAGGAGCAAATAGTGTAAGAGCTATTTGTACTCATGGGGTATTTTCTGGACCTGCATATCAGCGAATAGATGATTCAATATTGGAAGAAATTGTAGTAACTGATACTATTCCTAAAGATCACAAATCCAATAAGGTAAATGTATTATCTATTGCAAATTTATTTGCAAACTCTATAGCTGCTTTATTAAAAAATGAATCTATTTCAAAAAACTTTTTAAGATAAAAACTAACTAAAATAAATTAATAATGAAAACACTAGCAATTAGCGTAAAAGAAAGACAGAATGTTGGGAAAACTAGCACTCGCGCGTTAAGAAATCAGGGTAATGTACCATGTGTGCTTTACGGGGGAGAAAAGCAAGTGATTTTCTATGCTCATGAAAATGACTTTAGAAAACTCGTATATACTCCAGACACTTTTATAGTTGAGTTAGATATCAATGGCTCTAAAACTCAGGCTATAATGCAGGACATTCAATTTCATCCAGTAAGTGAAAAAATTCTGCACATTGATTTCTTAGAGGTATTTGATGACAAGCCAATTAAAGTATCACTTCCAGTTATTTTAGAAGGTGTTGCTATTGGTGTAAAAAATGGGGGAAATTTAATGTTTAGAAGACCAAAAATTATTACAAAAGGATTAGCAGCTAATTTACCTGATGCAATTACTATAAATATTGAGCATTTAAAAATTGGGATGTTTATTTATATAAAAGATGTTGAGATTGAAGGGGTTGAGTTTTTAGCACCTTTAAATTCTGTTGTAGTTGGAGTTAAAACTGCTAGAGCAGCCATTGAGGAAGTTGAAGAAGAAGAAGGTGAAGAAGGTGAAGAAGGCACAGAAGGTGCAGAAGGCACAGAAGGTGCTAATACTCCTGCTGCTGATACTCCTGCTGCTGATACTCCTGCTTCTGAATAAATTATGAAGTACTTAATCATAGGATTAGGTAACCCTGGTGCTGAGTATGAGAATACAAGGCATAATATAGGATTTAAAGTGTTAGATCAACTCGCTAGCCTATCGAATATTTCTTTTTCTAGCGATAGATATGCTGATATTTGTGAAATCATCTTTAAAGGGCGTAAACTTATTTTAGTAAAGCCAAGAACTTTTATGAATTTAAGCGGTAAGGCTGTTAGATATTGGATGCAAAAAAAAGGAGTATCCCAAGAGAATTTACTAGTCATTACGGATGACATTTCATTGCCATTTGGAGTCCTGCGTTTGCGTAAAAAAGGATCTGATGGTGGACATAATGGCCTAAGTGATATTCAAAAATTTCTAGGAAATAGTGTTTATCCTAGGTTGCGTTTTGGTATTGGAAATGATTTCCATAGGGGCGGTCAAGCGGCTTATGTATTAAGTAGTTTTACTGAAGGAGAGGGTCAAACTTTAAATGATAGAATTGAAATGGCAATTAAAATGCTTAAGGGTTTTGCTACTATTGGGATTGAACGAACTATGTCAGATTTGAATGGAAAATAATTTAATATTTAATTTTCCCGTATATTAAAAATACATTAAATTTGCGTCTCTTAAAGGTATCGTGGCCGAGTGGCTAGGCAGTGGTCTGCAACACCATCTACAGCGGTTCGAATCCGCTCGATACCTCAAGAAAAAGTTTGTTAGAAATGACAAGCTTTTTTTTATATATATTTGTCCCTCTTTAAGAAGAGTTATGAGAATGAGAAGATTAATCATAGGGTTATTTTTTGTTTTAGCTAGTATTTTGGCGTTCGGTCAGTGTGATTATATATTAGATAACTATTCTCATAATGATTGTTATGGATCTAATAGTGGGTCTATTGACATTACACTTGCGAGTACTAATTCTACAGTGGACTGGACAGGTCCAAATGGATTTACTTCATCTTCTACTGCTTTGACTGGCCTTTATGCGGGAACTTATTACTTAACTATTATCAATACTATCCAAGCATGTACACTTATAGATTCTATTGATATTGAAGAAACGATTGAGATGTCTGCTGAGTTTAACCTAAAAGGAAGGTGTAATAATCAAGACTCAGTAGATGTATTTACTACTTTGTGGGGAGGAACACCTCCATACTCTACTGTTTGGAGTAATGGAGACACATCCAGAAATGCACTTAATTTACCACCAATCACTGCATCTCCATATGTTTTAACTATAACTGATGCGAATTTTTGCACAGACACTCTTCATTTGTGGCTAGCATTGGTTAATGAGATGAATCCCTTTATGTCATCAGTAGGGGTGATATGTAAAGATGATAATAGTGGAGAGGCAAGAGTTTTCGTGCAGGAAGGGACACCTCCCTTTTTATTTAGTTGGAAGATTGGAGGCGATCTCTTTTCGCAACAAAACGATGTTTTAGTAATTGATTCTTTTTCATCAATAAGAGGTTTATTCCCAGGGGTTTACTCTGTAGAAATCATAGATGATATGGGTTGTGTAATAAATGATAGTATTGAAGTGAAATCTAATCCAAATACTTGTTTGACAATTTACAAGGCATTCTCTCCTAACGATGATGACACGAATGAATTTTGGGAGATTGAGAATATTCATCTTTATCCTGATGCTGTAGTTTCAGTTTATGATAGAAACGGCAGACAAGTTTTTAGAAGAAGAAATTATATCAATTCAGAAGATGATGCTTTTGGAGGCAAGGATGTAAATAATCAGCCATTACCATCAGCAACTTATTATTATGTTATTGATTTAGAAAATGGTGATGATGTGTTTAAAGGAACGGTAACAATAGTACGGTAATGAAACAACTACTTTATATAATAAGTGTATTTTTAGGAGTTAATGTTTTTGCTCAGCAGGAACCATTATTTACTCAGTACTATGTAAATGATATGGCAATTAACCCAGCTGTTTCTGGTAGTAAAACATATAACCCTTTGTCAATTCAAACAAGGCAACAATGGTTGGGTTTTGAAGGAGCCCCCTTCACGTCAAATATAAGTTATCATGGAGCTTTAAATAATCGTTCAGCTATGGGAGGGTATTTAATGTTTGATAAAGGAGTCCCAAATATGCAAGCAAGTTTAAATTTAAATTATGCCTATCATATTCCATTGGATTATGAAAAAGTTAATCTTTCATTTGGTTTAGGAGCTAAGGTTATGTATCATAATTTAGATTTTGATACTGATGCTTTGCCTCCTGATTATGATCAAGCTTTTTCAACTAGATCATTTGATAAAATTTTGGGAGATGCATCATCAGGAGTTTATTTATATGGAAGAAATTTTTATGCAGGATTTTCTGTATCAAATATGCTTCAGTCCTCTTTCAATGCTCCTATTTCTGATTCCCCTTATGGAAATTCAGAGTTTAGAAATTATTATGGAATGGGCGCGTATAGATTTAATATTATGAATAATGACTGGCAATTTGAGCCCTCATTATTAATAAGAAAAATGCAATTTCAAAGTAGTATTACTGATGTTACTGCAAGAATACTGTATTTAGAAAATACCTGGGCTGGTTTAACCTACAGAACAAATGGCACTGCAATTTTTGCATTTGGTATTGGATTAAATGACATGCATATCTCATATTCGTATGACCATACATTTGCAGGTGAAATAATGCAGTATACTTATGGCACACATGAATTAGGCATCACCTTTAGGTTCAGAACAATGGCCACAGAGAGGCATATTGGCTTCTGGGGGTATTAATTATGAAGAAGATAGAACATATAGGTATTGCTGTTCAAAATATTGAGGCTTCAAATAAATTGTTTGCTAAAATTTTCGGAAAACCCCCTTTTAAGTCGGAGAAAGTAAAATCAGAAGGGGTAGTAACTTCTTTCTTTGAGATCGGAGATAGTAAGATAGAGTTAGTTGCTGCAACAACAGAACAGAGTCCAATTTTTAAATATTTAGAAAAAAGGGGAGGAGGGATGCATCATGTTGCTTTTGCTGTTGAAGATATTGAAAAAGAAATGACAAGATTAAAACAAGAAGGGATTCGCTTATTAAATGAATCTCCTAAAGCAGGGGCTGATAATAAGATTATTTGCTTTTTGCATCCTCAGGATACTAATGGAGTACTTGTAGAGTTATGTCAGGAAATAAAGTAGTGATTTCCTCATTATGTTGTAAATGATGTGTTTTAATCCCTAATTTTTTTGCTCCTTTAATATGTTGAGGGGAATCATCGATAAATAAGACTTCATTTGGAGCTAATTCATTTTGATTTAGTATCAATTTAAAGGCTTTAGCATGGGGTTTTCTGCACTTTATTTTATATGAATAGTAGACTTTATCAAATAGATTGTAAAATTCTTCATACCGCTTACTGCCTATTTTTTTTTTGAATTCTGAAATATGAATTACATTAGTATTGCTCAGCAGGAAAATAGAATAACTTGGTATTAGTTTTCTCAAAACAGATATTCTTTTTTCTGGCAAGTCTAAAAGCATTGCATTCCAAGCACTTTTTATTTGTCTGACACTTGCCTTAGGGATTTTTTTCTGCAGCTCTAAAAGGAATTCCATTTCAGTTATTTCACCGATTTCAATTTGATCGAATAGATTAGTTTGTGATTTTTTAGAATAAAAAAGATTTGGATTTTTGATCCCAAGATTCTTAAAGCTATTAATTGTATTTTGATAGTTAATATTTAGAATAACACCTCCTAAATCGAAAATAATTGCTTTAATGTTTTTCATCTTGCAAAGTTGCACATTATACAACAATTTTGATAGTTTTGCATATCCTTTTTTAAGGAGGGCCCATAGCTCAGCTGGTTAGAGCACTTGACTCATAATCAAGGGGTCGTTGGTTCAAGCCCAACTGGGCCCACTAAAAATAACCCCATTCATATGAGTGGGGTTATTTTATATATTCATATCGGCATTTTAGTTAAGATATTTTGCTTTTATTCGTATATCATTAGCCGCAAATGAACCAGTATTATATTCAAAGAAAATTAGTTTTGTTCTGTTTTCATCATTTGCCATTTCATTTGCTTTCTTAAAATCTTGATTTACTTCTTCCAGATGTTTAAAGAATTCTGCTCTAAAATCATCTGTATTTAGGTTTTCCATTTGCATACTCTTTAATAGCTCTATAGATATAATAAGTTCCTTGTCCCCATCTTTATTCTCATTTGTTTTAAGAGCAAAAGAGTTTGAAATTTCAGATAATCTTGGGATGGAGTAAATTACTTCTTGAACATCTGTTGGGCTTATGTTGGAGCCAAAGAATGACACCGTCATATCTGCTCTTCCGTAATGAAATAGAATTGGCAAATCAGTTTTTGATTTCACAACTTGATCTTCTAGGTTTAGATTTTTTAGAATTTGTAATAATTCATTATATTGCAATATGTGTCCTTTATCATGTATATTGTAGCGTATTTTAGGAGCGATATAATCTTCTCGACACAGTGTTGTAATAATTTCTCCTTCTTTAGATTCCTCTATTAAGAAATCAGCAGGGTTATATTGAAATATCATTGGTAGCGCCCCAGTGAATTTTAATATTTTTTCTTGCAGCTCTTTATTGTCTCTCAATGTTTTTCTTAAACTAATTGTAAAATCATTTTCGGAAGAAATATTTAACTCAAGATCTGAGGCTCCATATGAGCTATATACTTTCTTAATCCCTTTCTTTAAAAGATAATCTCTCATACCTTCTGACATAGATTCTCCACCAAATATAAATGATATATTGTATTCGGAAAGTTTAAACGTCGTTTGATCAACGAGATATTTAAGAAATGGAGGGTAGCCCATTATAATATATTGATGGCTCTTGCCAAACTGTTGAATCGTATTTTCTATTTTTTCTAAATCAGGGCCTAATGATTTAACTTTCGCAAAAGTTAAGCAGCTCATCGTAATATTTATTCCAGTAGCCCATGCTCCTAATGCAAAAGAATTAATAATAAACATTGGTTCTTCACCAAAAAGTTTTTTCATTCCGAATCTAATAAATTTCGTATTTACCCTTCTTTCTTCACTGCCCCTTACCCAGTTAGTTGGCATACCGCTACTTCCTGAGGATTCATCAATTACAACTCCAGATTTTGGGATTTCCCCATTGAAACAGCGACTTTCAAGAGAGTGTAGTTTAATATAATTCTCTTTATCAATTATTGGAATCTCAAATATGTTGGGTGTAATTCCCGTGAAAGTGGGTTTTATAAAATTTTGTGATTTGATAAATTTTTGATAAGCAGGAACACTATTTTTTGCTTTGATAAATTGATTGTAAGCTCTAGCTTTTGCATTAAAATGTCTTAATTTATTAAATCCTGGCATGAAGATAAATTGAATTGAAGTATTATTCATCGTTAATAATTTCCGGAATCTTTCAAGTAAAAATGCATAAAGAAGAATAATATAATGTCTCATAATGTTAAGAATTAATTAAATAGTCTTGTGTTGCCAATCGGAAACTTTTTGCTGGTTCTTTGCTGTATCCTAGCCTAAATATCATCCATATCTCTTTTTCTCCAGTTGGCTGTGTAAATACAGAGTTAATTTTCTTATTTGCTTTTTCATTAGTAACTAAAGATCCAAATGGCTGTATAAATGCTCCTTCTTTTGTTATTAACAGCCAGCATCTTGCCATCATTTTCCCACAATTTAAATAATCGATTGTATTTTTAAAATCTCCTCCAAACCATCCAACAGTAGAAGTTCCTTGGAATGAAGACATATAGGTCTCTTTTAATAAAATTTTATTTATTCCTTTTGTCCATTTCTCATGATTCTGAAAAACAGATTTTAAAAGCATGCCACTAAAGCCCATACATTTTGCCCACAATCCATCTTTTTTTGATTCAGCATTCTTTTTATTATATCTAAATAGATTGTCTAGTTCTTTTCTAATTGGGGTGTTGTCCAGATCATCAAATAAAGCTTCTTGATTGATTTTTTTAATTAGGTCAATAGATTTTTTTTCTGAAGTATGAAAGAACTCATTATTAAACTTAGCATTTTCATTTTCTAGTGATTTAAGCAAGTGATTAGACACCGGTTTGCCATTATATTTCCTTCTTGATGTCCTTCTTTTAGTTATGAGGCTTCTATCAAGTGGTTCTTTTTTAGTTCTTTTTGATAATTTAAGCCTTCCAAAAAGCTTGTCCTCTGATTGATTAATTGATATGTCCTCAAAAGTTTCAATTAGATTTACTTCATATCCAAAATGACCTGCAGCTATTGAAAGATATTCAATAAATATACCCATGGCAACTGTTGCAAAAACAGATTGCGGATCTCCTATTGGAAGTAATCTTTTTGGATTATAAAAAAGATGAGCTTCTGTCTTTGATATAATTTTCAATTTTTGCGGTTGAAGGTTGTGTATAGTTGGAGCCCATTTTGCAATTTCCAAAAGCTCAATCCATGAAGGAGGTAAGTTGTTGGCAGTGCCAAATATAGATTTAAAAGGGGAAAAAAATGACAAAGAGAATGCTGCGAACGTGATATTTTTTAAAAAAAACCTTCTGTTATTTTTTTTCATATTACATATTTATTCTGCAAATAAATATAATATCTTTTTATTTATTATGCCTTGCATAATATTTAGATGTGTTAATTTATGGGCATAGTTTTAATAATAAATTCTAAAAAGATAGATATGAAATCTTAACTATGGCCGTTTAAGTTATACTTAATGCTTATTTTAGCAAAAAAATACTTACATGAGACTTATATTATTAGTAGCAGCAGCATTTTTCATCAATACTGTCAGTGCTCAAATCAATTTAAACACACTAAAGAGCGCAGCCGTCAAAGCTCAATCAGTAATTCAAACTAAGAATTTTTCAAAAGATGAAGTGGTAAAAGGATTAAAAGAGGCATTGATTGTTGGATCTACAAATGCAGTTATAAATGCATCAGAGTCAGGAGGGTTTAATAACAACCCCGAAATTAAAATTCCATTCCCAAAGGAAGCTAAAAGCATGAAAAAAATTCTATTAAAATTTGGAATGGAATCGCAGATAGATAAATTTGAGCATGTGTTAAATAAAGCAGCTGAAGACGCTTCAGGTTTGGCAAAGGATATTTTTATTAGTGCAGTAAAAAGCATGACTATTAACGACGCAATGTCTATTCTGAAAGGCAAAGATAATGCTGCCACAACTTATTTGAAAACCCACGCCGTCGAAGAATTATATTTGGAATTTAGACCTATTGTAAGAAATTCAATTGAAAAAGTAAATCTTGAAAAATACTGGGACATTTTGGCTAAAAGGTATAATGCAATTCCAATAACAGAAGACGTAAATACTAGTTTGGAAGACTATGTTACAAATCAGGCAATAGATGGATTGTTTATTTTGATTGAAGAAGAAGAGCTAAATATAAGAAATAATCCTAAAGCGAGAGTTTCAGAAGTCTTGCAAAAAGTGTTTAGATAAGAATAATTATGTTGATGATATGAGAAACTCTGTAGCTAATAAAGAGTAGAAAAAAATCAGTATGAATAAGATAAGATCTCTTTGGTCAGAACCTTTTAGTAGAAAAGCCATCCTTTTTTTCGGGTTTATTATATTAGTATTAATTGCCTCTTTATTTTTTCAGAAAAATAAAATGAACGAGCAGATGGAGCTTAAAATTCAATTTATTGAGCAAAAAAATATGTTGCGTGATGAATTAGATGATTTAATTGATGAGCATGATGAATTGTTAGATGAGTATGGCGATTTAAATAATCATTTACACGATAAAGATTCTATAATTCAGAATAAAATTGCAGAGATAAGAAATTTAATTAGAACTGAGAATAATTTAAATGAAGCTAGAAAGAAGATAGGAATTCTAAAAGATATTGCAAAAAAATACTTATCTAATATTGATTCATTACTCATAATGAATGAAAATTTAACTATTGAAAAAGATAGTGTAATAAAAGAGAATAAAAACATTAATTGGAAGAATTATAAACTTAGCAAGCAGAATAAAAAGTTAGCAGAAAAAGTGAGTAAAGGCTCTGTGTTGGAAGTCTTAGATATTGATGTAGAAGCTCTAAGATACAGAGGTACTGGAAAAGAAGTGACTACCCGTTTTGCTAAAAAAGTGCAGAAAGTAAGAGTTTGTTTTACAATTGGAACTAATCAGATCTCTAATTCAGAGGAAAAACTTGTTTTCATGCAGCTCATTGATTCTCAAGGAAAACTAGTGAGAGGAAAAGAAAACCTAGAAGTAATTGTCTCTGATTCTATTATTCATTACACGACTTCTTCTGGCTTTAATTATGAGAATCTGGAGATGAGTTATTGTTTTGAGTGGGAAAGAGTACATCAATTAGAGAGCGGAGTTTATTTGATCAACTTAATTATTGAAGGGAGGTTTTCTGCTCAACAGTATTTAAAATTGAAATAATGCCAAGCATAATTACTTATAATGTAAATGGTATTCGTGCTGCACTTAAAAAGGGACTTGACACTTGGATTGATTCATCACAAGCAGACATTGTTTGCCTACAAGAGATAAAAGCAAAACCAGATCAATTTGATGAAAAATCATTTAATAAGTTTGGGTATGATTGTTTTATAAACTCAGCACTCAGGCCAGGATATAGTGGGGTGGCTATTTTATCAAGAATAAAGCCAAACCATATTGAGATTGGTTGCGGTATAGAAAAGATTGATGCTGAAGGAAGAGTAATTCGAGCTGATTTTGAGAATTATTCTATCATGAGTGTTTATTTCCCCTCTGGAAGTAATCCATTAAGACAGTCTTTTAAGATGGATTTTCTAGATTTGTTTTTTGACTATATTTTAAAGTTAAAAAAAACAATTCCTAATTTAATTATATCAGGTGATTACAATATCTGTCATCAAGCAATTGATATACACAACCCTATAGCTAATAAAAATAGTTCTGGTTTTCTGCCAGAAGAAAGACAATGGGTAAGTAAATTTCTATCTATTGGATTTATTGACTCTTTTAGACATTTAAATAAAGAACCACATAACTATAGCTGGTGGAGTTATAGGGCAAAAGCGAGGGCAAAAAATTTAGGATGGAGGATTGATTACAATATGATATCGGAGAGTTTATTGCCTAAACTCAAACAATCACGCATTCTGTCAAAAGCTAAGCATTCTGATCATTGCCCGGTTTTTGTTGAGATAGCCGATTAATATATTACATTTGCCAACTTTAAAATAGAACAGGAATGGGGATTTTACATACTGCTGAAAGAAGTACAGATTTAGATGGCTCAGAGAATGTGGTTTTTCAAAGACATCTGGTCGCCTATAAAGAAGCTGTTAAAATAGTTTACGGAACAGTTCTTGAAATTGGAAGCGGGGAAGGATATGGAATAATGGAATTAGCTCCGCTTGCGGACAAATATATCGCAATTGATAAGTATGCGCCTAATATTCCAAAAGCCTTTAATGGCAAGAATAACATTAATTTTATTCAAACAGAGGTCCCTCCTTTAAAAGAGATTGACAGTGAAAGTGTAGATTTTGTTGTGACATTTCAGGTTATTGAACACATACAGAATGACAAGTTTTTTTTAAGTGAAATCAGAAGAGTCTTAAAGCCTGCAGGCAAGTTAATAATGACCACTCCAAATATTTTAATGTCTTTAACTAAAAGCCCTTGGCATATTAGGGAGTATACTCCTTTGCAAATGAATGATATTGTGACAAGTTTTTTCTCAAATGTAGAATTGAAAGGTGTTTTTGGCAATGAAAAAGTAATGAATTATTATCAGCGGAACAAAGAAGCTGTTGAAAGAATAACCAAATGGGATATCCTTAACATGCAACATTGGCTTCCCAGGTGGATGTTGCAAATCCCATATGATATTCTAAATCGATTTAACAGGCATAATTTGCAGGATAATAATGAGGCATTAGTAAAGTCAATAGAATATACCGACTACACCATTAAAAAATCTAATGATCTTTGTTTAGATCATTTTGTTATTGCTACCAAGTAGTGGAAAATGAGAATCCTTTTTGTTTTAGTTCTTGTATGGTTTCTTTTAAGATGGAGGTTAAATTTTGAAAACTTTTCTGATTGTTATGAAAAACTATTATTGAGCCTTGCTTAGTATTTTTCATAACATTTCTTTTCACTTTACTTGGCGCAATAGACAAAGAAAAATCCCAACTTAGTACATCCCAAAGAATGATTTTATATTTTTTCTTTAAGCGCCTAATCTGTAAGGCAGATATTTTGCCATATGGAGGCCTAAAGAGCTTGTTCTTTGGCATTAATTTTTGACACTTTTCAATATCGTTTAGATAATCCAAGGTATTAGATTTCCAGCTATTTATATGAGAGTAGGAATGATTTGCTATTACATGCCCATCAGAAATTATTTGGCTGTATAAATCTGGCTGCCGCTCTATTTGTTCGCCAACTAAAAAGAAAGTGGCTTTTACATTTTCTTCTTTTAATGTATTTAAGATAAAAGGAGTAACTTTTGGTGTAGGCCCGTCATCAAAAGTGAGCCATATATTATTTTGATAATTTTTTTGCCTCCAGATTATTGAAGGGAAAAGGATTTGTATAAATTTTGGAATTTTTACAAACAAATTATTGGATACTTAAATATTCATCCATAAAGGTGTTTATACGGTAAGTGTTAAAATCAATGTTCTCTTTTTCACCATCTTTTTCCCTATAGTAAATTCCATTTTCACTAGTGTAATTATAGGACGACTCTTCTAATTTATGTATTTGCACAATCCTGACTAAACTTCCTAATATTTGACCTGTAATCCCGATTTCTTTTTTTAGCCCATTGCCACTATCGAATTCTTTTAAGTATTTTATCTTAGTGAGATAATTTTTGATCATAGTTGCTAAAACTTGGTTTCCTTGCTCTACCTTTTCTAGCTTGTAATATAGATCAATGATAGGTATAGAGAAATAATTTAAGGTAACAACTTCGTCAGGAAATTCCTTCATGCATTTATTAAGAACGGCTGCTGCTTTCTCTTTTTCACCTTTGCTATACAAAGATTCAGCTAATCTTGAGTAATTATTTCTAAAATTCATAACCATTCGTGTGTTTGTTTCATCAAAATAAAGTGCAGGGTTGTTTAGTCCACCCCATTCAAATTGATTCATTAACCTTTCATACATCTTTTCAGTGTGAACAACTCCTGTTTGCCCATCTGCTGAAGAGATTGAGTAAGGAGCTAAACGATAAGCTAGGCCTTCTAATTGGAAGTATTTTTCAAGCCCCATATAATTATCTCTTCCAACCGTAATCGCGAAATAAATAGGACGTTCCCAATTGAAATTTGCTAAGATATCTAATACTAAAAGTTTGTTTTTAAATATGCCAGACCCTTTTAAGGTAAATTTTATTTCATCAACAATCTTATCATGATACTCTTTAGGGACAAAAGCTTTAGCAGCTTTTTTATTTACGGTAAGTTTTAACTTTTTAGTAGGGCAGTAATTTCTTAACCCTGCAGATGTATTTAATTTAGCCTTTGGGCTGTTACTATTTATAAAATCTACCACATCTTTTACTTCTATATGGCCTTTAACTCTTTCTTGAATTGGCGTATAATCTCTTGTCCCTGTTCTATAATCATCATGCTCTAGAGAGGATGGGATTGGGGCCGCATCATAAGAGGCCCTCTTCATTTGGTCTATATACCAGTCTGTGTTAAATAGTGACAGATTAACCACTTTAATATCTGTTCTAATCCCTTCCACCTCTTGCGCATACCAAAGAGGGAATGTGTCATTATCTCCATTTGTAAATAGGATGGCATTTTTATCGCAGGAGTTTAGATAATTCTTTGCTACTTCTAAAGCTGTAAACCTTCCGCTTCTATCATGATCATCCCAGTTCTCAGCCGCCATTAGAGTTGGAATAGCAAGCGCAATAAGGGTAGCTAAAGAAGCACTTATTTTGGAATCAAGATTTTTGCTTATAAAATCATAAATACCTAAAACTCCCATTCCAATCCAAATTGAGAAAGCATAGAATGACCCAACATAAGCATAATCTCTTTCTCTTGGCTGGAAAGGAACAATATTTAAGTAAACAATAATAAGCACTCCTGTAAACAAAAAGAACAACAGTACTGACAGAGCATCTTGGTTGTTTGTTTTGAAGTGGAAGAATATTCCAATTAACCCTAGTAATAAAGGTAAAAAGAAGTAGTGATTTTTCCCTTTGTTATTTGCTAGATGATTTGGCATTAATACATCGGAAGACGGAGACCCTAACCTGGCATTATCAATAAAGCCAATACCGCTCTCCCAATTTCCATGTAAAGAATTGCCATCCATATTCATTTTATCATTCTGCCTACCAACAAAATTCCACATAAAGTATCTTAAATAGGACCAGCCAATTTGGTATTTAAAAAAGTAGGTAAGGTTTTCACTAAATGTTGGGTCAACATTTTTATTTTTTAATCCTGCCCAATTCACATATCCTCCGGCATGACTTGTTTGGGTAGCACTCCAAATTCTTGGAAATAGCATTTTGTCTTTCTTGCTGTAATTTGGCACTGTATTTTTTCGCTGATCAATCACAATATATCTTCCTGTTTTTTCATCTTTTGCATATATTGGATTGCCATCAATATATGGCTCCCGTGAATCTAATTTAGCATTAAAATGTTGGCCATAAACAATTGGCCAACTTCCATACTGTTCTCTTTTTAGGTAAGACAAGAGTCCTACCGCATCTTCAGGATTGTTCTCGTCAATAGGGGGATTAGCATTTGATCGAACCACTAAGATTGCAAAAGATGAATATCCAATTAAAAGCATCATTACACCTAGAATTACAGTATTCCAAACTGCTTTATTGTTCTTTTTAGTATAAATTAAACCAAAAGTAATTGTGCCTATTATTGCTAAGAAATAAATGATTGTTCCAGAGTTAAATGGCAAGCCAATAGTGTTCACAAAAAACAACTCAAATTTGGAGATTAGGCTAACAGCACTAGGTATAATTACCCCTTGCACAATTCCCAGTATTGCCATTGAAGATATAAATGCCTTGATTGCCCCTATTTTAGTATAGTTGTATTTTTTAAAATAGTATATCATGCCCATTGCAGGTATTGTAAGTAAAGACAGTAAGTGAACCCCTATTGATAAACCAATGAGATATCCAATTAAAACTAGCCATCTACTTGCTTGAGGCTTATCAGATTCTTCTTCCCATTTCATAATACACCAGAATGTTACTGCTGTAAAAAGTGACGACATTGCATATACCTCCCCCTCAACTGCTGAAAACCAAAATGAATCTGAAAATGTATAAGCTAATGCGCCAACAACACCACTTCCTAAAACAGCCATCATTTTTCCTAGTTCAACATTTTCTTCAGTATTAAAAAATAATTTCCTCCCAAAAGCTGTAATAGTCCAGAACAGGAATAAGATAGTAAAAGAACTGCAAAGGGCAGACATCATATTTATTGCGATAGCAACTTCAGATGTCCCTTGATTTGCAAAAAGTGCAAATATTCTGCCAAATAATTGGAACAATGGAGCCCCAGGAGGATGCCCGACCTCTAACTTATAAGCGGTCGCAATATATTCTCCGCAATCCCAAAAACTAACTGTTTGTTCAATAGTAGAAAAGTATACAGATGATGCGACTAGAAATATAGCCCATCCAATATAATTATTGAGCTTTTTAAATTGATTCATAATTAAATTTTAGTGTTTGAATAGATTTGCAAATCTATAAAATTAGTTTTGTTTTTAGCAGATATTTTTTTATGGCGAAAATATGTATAAATATTTCGTAATTATAACTTAATTATTATTTTTGCCGACATTCATAAGAATGCCCGATGGTGTAACTGGCAACACGTCTGTTTTTGGTGCAGAAGAGTCTAGGTTCGAGCCCTAGTCGGGCAACTTATTTCTCCTCATAATTAATTAAATATGATTTTACCTCTGTGAAGTTTTATAAAATGCGAAAAAATCATCATAATAGAAAGAAATAAATTTATATATTTGCAACTTCTCTTGTAAATAAGGGAACGACAAGTATTATTAAAACAATTATTATGAAAATTTTTTTTACCAAAAGCTTATATAGCTTTTTTTTAGTTTTGTTAATAGGATTTGTAAATCCTTCTCATCTGATTGCTCAAAACTTTGATTGTAATGGAGATGTAAATGGTTCTGCAGTTATAGACAATTGCGGAAACTGTGTTGGAGGGAACACTGGTGCTGTTGCTTGTATCGCTTTTACTCCTTCTGTTTCAGTAGTGTTATCTAATACAGATTGTGATAGTTTATCTGATTTAACAATTACTGTAAGTCAGGATGCTAATGAGCCTGATATGGGCGCTGCTTTATTTGCATCTAATACAGGTTCATTTGATATTGCAAGCATGAGTGTTGGTGATGTTATAGGGACAGCTGATT
>MDSV01215761.1_pt1 | contig 20141 bp, 17 predicted proteins | sample 810851 | NCBI WGS metagenome assembly MDSV01 (sample SAMN05326640, study PRJNA326480) | marine metagenome | isolation source: seawater | place: Atlantic Ocean: North East | collected 2012 | reverse complement strand
TTTAATATTAAAAAAGTAAAAAAATTTACAAAATATTTTAAAGGAAAAGTAAATATAGGTAGTTTAAAAAAATATTTTGAATAAAGGTTATGAATGAATGATTTTAGGTTGAATAATTTAGAATTAGTAGATTTAGAAAAAAGTTTTCTTAATAATTCAAAACATATATCTCATGAAATTAAAAAAAATTATGTTGAATATAAAAAAGAATATTACGATAAGTCTATTTTTAAAAACTTGACTTTTAAAATTGAAAAAGGAGATAATATTATTATTTGTCCACTTACTTTAGAAAAAAGAGGAGATAAAAATTTTTTAAATTTCTTTGGAGAACCAATTAGGATTTTTTCAAAAAAAATATTGGATTCTGACATCAACAGTTATTTAATTGATTATTTTAACAATCTAAAAAAAAAACATGATTTACAAAATCTTTTTTTTAAAATTAAAGACAATAATGAAAACAATTCTTTAACAAATAAAAATTCTTGCAAAATGGGAGGTGATATTTTTATAAATCTAGGATTAGAATTAGATGAGATAAAGAAATGCTTTGATCCTAAATTAAGAAATGAATTAAAAAAGAATAATAAAGAAGTTGATTTTATTCTTATTAACGCAAACAATTATGAAAAAGATGAGATTCTAAAAATGAGGGATTTACATGTAAGTGTTGCAGGTCGTGAAACAAGAACAAAAAAATCCTGGATTGCAAATGAAAAAATGATACTAGATGGAAATGGATTTTTGATTAAAGTAATTTTTAAAAAAAAAATAATTTCCTATAGTTTGTTCTATTTTAATGAAGAGACATGTATATATTTTTCTAGCTGTACTTTAAGAGATTATTTTAAGAAAGTTAAAAATATAGGGGATAAAGCAATATGGAATGCTATTCAATTCGTTAAAAATAAATCCAATAATTTTTATATTGGTTCAATTTATGAATACCTAAAACAAAACACTGCAAAAAACGAAAAGGAATTAAATATTGATAAATTCAAATTAAAATTTAATAAAAAATATGAAAAATTTTGTTTGTATAGTGAAATACCAAAAAAATTTTCTAGCTATTTAAGCGTATAAAATAAAAATTAAGAAAATATGATAAGATTAGTATCTAAATCTTCGAAAAAATTATCAAAGTCTGAACTAAAAAATATTTGTTTTCTTAAAGATGAGGAGTGGAAGCATGGTATTAAATCTCAGCAAAGTTGGTTTAAAAAAAATGTAAAAACGAAAGATTTACATAACTGTTTTTATATTAAAAAAAAACTCATTGGTTATACACTTTTAAGAAAAAGGACATTAAAAATTTCTATTAAGGAAAAGGAATATCTACTCTTTGACTCACTTGTCATAAGTAAAAAATTTCGTAAAAGAAGATTTTCCTCAATTATGATGATGTTTAACAATAATGTAATTATAAAGAGTAAAAAACCTTCCTTTTTAATATGTAGTAAAAGATTAATAAATTTTTATAAAAAGTTTTCATGGAAAAAATTGTCTAATTATAAATTTAAGGTCTTAGACCATCCTTTTAATACAAATGGAATGTTGTTTGACTATTCAAATAAATATGCCAAAATAAAAGGATTTAATTTTTATTTCAATAAATAAATATGAAAAAAAATAAAAAAGAAAAAATTAAAATAAGAAAAGCAATTAGCTTAGTGAATAAAATTCAAAAAATTAGGTCCAAGAATAATAGAAATTGGATGGATCTTTTAAAGCTTTCCCTTAAACTAGATCATAAAAAAGCTTCAAAAATTTTAAAAGAAATAGTAGCGGATGATAAGAAAATTTCTGAAGTTGCAAAAAAAATATATAAATTATAATAGTAATTATTTTAGAATGAAATTAAAAGACCCTTTCTTTGTTGCTGAAATTTCAGCTAATCATTGTGGTAAGTTTTTAAATGCTAAAAAGTTAATTAAGTGCGCTAAAGATAATGGAGCAGATGCAGTGAAGCTTCAGACATTCACTCCAGATACAATGACGATTAAGTCGAAAAAAAAATTTTTTAAAATCAAAGCTGGTTTGTGGAAAGGATTTGATCTTTGGAGCCTTTATAAAAAAGCTCATACGCCATTAAGTTGGCACAAACAACTATTTGAGTATGGAAAAAAAATTGGAATTACTGTTTTTAGTACTCCTTTCGATGAAACTGCCGTTGACTTTTTAGAAAAACTAAACTGTCCTATATATAAAGTTTCATCTTTTGAAATGACAGATATTCCATTAATAAAAAAAATTTCTTCTACAAAAAAACCATTAATTATATCAACTGGTATGGCTAATTTAAATGAGATAGAAACCACTTTTAAAGTTGCTAAAAAATATGGAGCAAAAGATATAACATTGCTTTACTGTGTAAGCAACTATCCATCAAAGAATACCGATTTTAATTTAAATAATATTAAAATTTTAAAAAAAAAATTTAAATGTAAAGTCGGTTTATCAGATCACTCAAAAGATAATAATGTTGCTATAGCTGCAGTAGCATCTGGAGCACAAGTAATTGAAAAACATATAGCTTTGCACAACCAAAAAAAAGGATTAGATTTAGAATTTTCATTGAAGGGAAATGAAATATATGATTTTGCAGAAAATTTAATTCTTGCAAAAAAATTATTTAAGAAAAATCGAGATGATTTAATTAAAATTTATAAAGAATTAATGGGGAGAAACAAATTTTATAGAAATAAGACTGAGAATAAGAGTAAAATTTTTAGAAGATCTATTTTTGTTGCTCAAGATATCAAAAAAGGAGAAAGATTTGATTTCTATAATATTAGAAGAATAAGACCAGGTCACGGTTTGCCTCCAAAGTATTATGAAAGGTTAATTGGAAAAAAAGCACCGTATAAAATGCTAATGGGTAATCCTTTAAAAAAAAACGTATTAACTAAACTGAAGATTTCTTAAAATATATATTTGTCTCCAAGGTATATAAGTAAACCCAAGCCTATACCTGATACGATCCAAAACAAGTTTTCTTTCATATTTAATTAATAAGCTTACTCAGCTCAGGTTTAAAGTATTTTGGTCCTTTCATTACTTTGCCTTGATCGTTGTATATCGGTTTTCCATCATCACCCAACTTACTCATATTCGAGTTATGTACTTCATCAAAGCATTTATCTAAATCTATACCGAACGCTGTTCCGGCCCCATAAGTTACATAAAGTATATCTGTTAACGCGTCTGCTACCTCTACTATATCTTTAGCTTTTATAGCCTTTTTAAGTTCATTGAGCTCCTCCAGTATAAGGCTCTCTCTTAATTTAACAACTTTTTCCTCTGGAAATTCGGCCTTATTTTTAACTGTTTGGCCAAAAGTTATCATAAATTTTTTAACCTTTTCGAAATTACTCATTAATTCTCCATTTGTAATTTAGTTTTTCATAATTATATATAAATTATAAGGTATATTATAACTTAGAATCATTAATGAAATACAGAACTGAATTTGACAGCATTGGAAAAATAAAGGTTCCTGGTGATAAGTATTGGGGTGCTTCAACTCAAAGATCAAACAAGTATTTTGATATAGGTGAATTTCTTGTAAGACCTATTCTAATTCAATCAATAGCAATAGTTAAAAAGGCAGCTGCAATCGTTAATACAAGAAATAAAGATTTAGATAGGAGGGTTAGCAAATATATAATTAAGGCAGCAGATGAAGTTATTAAAGGTAAGCTAGATGGTCACTTTCCTTTAAAAGTTTGGCAAACAGGATCAGGTACGCAAACTAATATGAATGTAAACGAAGTTATTGCCAATAGAGCAATACAAATGATGGGTGGTAAAATGGGAACAAAAAAACCAGTACATCCTAACGACCACGTAAATAAATCACAATCAACTAACGACGTATTTCCTACAGCAATGCATATAGCCATTGCAATGAAGGCTCAAAGAAAATTATTACCTTCCTTAAAATTATTAGAAAAAGAACTAAAAAAAAAAGTAAAGCAATTTAGTAAAATAGTTAAATTAGGAAGAACGCATTTGCAAGATGCAACACCATTAACTTTGGGGCAGGAATTCTCTGGATATCACTCTCAATTAAAAAAATGTATTGAAAGAATTGAAAGAGCTTTAAATGAAATTTATTATCTTGCGCAAGGTGGAACTGCTGTTGGAACAGGTTTAAATACTAAAAAAAATTTTGATAAAAAAATAATTAGAGAAATAAAAAAAATAACAAAACTACCATTTAAACCTACTAAAAATAAATTTGCAGCTTTGGCAGCTCATGATTCCATTGTGAACTTTTCAGGTACGATGAATACAACAGCGGTCTGTCTTATGAAAATTGCTAATGATATAAGGTTTCTTGGATCTGGACCAAGAGCAGGTTATGGAGAATTAATTCTTCCTGAGAATGAACCTGGTTCTTCAATTATGCCAGGAAAAGTTAATCCTACTCAATGTGAAGCAGTAACAATGGTTTGTGTAAAAGTTATTGGTAATCATAACGGTATAACGATGGCAGGCTCCCATGGTCATTTTGAATTAAATGTTTTTAAGCCTTTAATTATACATAATATTTTACAATCTATTAATATAATGTCTGACTCCTCAAAAGCTTTTGCAAATTATTGCATTAAAGGTTTAAAGGCTGACAAAAAAAGAATTAAATCTCTTCTTGATAATTCTTTAATGTTAGTCACGGCCTTATCTCCAAAAATTGGTTATGATAAAGCTGCTAAAATTGCAAAGCTTGCACATAAAAATGGAACAACATTAAAAGAGGAGGCTTTAAAGTCGGGATTTATTAGTGAAAAGGATTACATTAAAATAATGAATCCAATGTCAATGACTAAACCAAAATAAATTAATAAATCTTTTGAATAAAATCTTTAATCTTTTTTTTATCGAATAAACCCAAATAACTATCTTTAATTACTAACTCCTCAAAGTTTTTTTTGTAATATTTAATATCCTCTTTTGAAGCTGAGTAACCATTTTTTGAGGTAATTTCTTCCAAATATATTTTATTAGCCGATAAATTTATTGATCCCTCTAAGGTTAAATTGACAGACTCACCCCTGTGTTTTTTGTCCACTCCAATTCTTCTTAAAAATTTCCCTTTATTTTCAACATCAATAAATGTTTTAAAATCAAGCTTTTGATAGTCTGATCCACTTACAAAGCCAGAAAAATTAAAAATTCCATCTTCAGTTTTGATTGATATATTTTTGATATCGATTTCTCCATTATTAAAAAACAAAAGAATATCAGATTTTTTAATTGTATGAAAATAGAAACTTTTATTTTCATATAATGCCTCCAGCCTTCCATTTAATTTTTTATTATTTAATAAAATTTTATCAACTTTTTTAATAAAATTTATATCTATGAGTTTGTCAAAATTTACATTGATTAAATTAAAAACTAAATCAAATTTAAAGTAAGGCTTTAGTTCAATTTCTCCATCAAAAGAGCTTTGAAGATTCCTATTTCTAAAGAGCGAATTATATATTTTAAATTTATTTTTATATTTAAATTCAAATTCCAAATTATTGTTTAAAATCTTTGTTTTAACTTCTCCAAGTATATTTGGATGATTATTTTTTGTATCAAGAGAAATTGTCATGAACGAAGCAATCTCAGGAATTTTGAGATCAATTTTAGTCGAATCGTCAGTATCTAAAATATCTAAATATATTTTTTTTTCTAACAAATAACCTCTTGCGGAAATTTTTTTATTAGTATTTTGTATTTTAACTTTACTAATCTTAGTTAATTCCTTATTTTGATCTTTAAAAATTAAGAAAGAATTTTTAATTAATATTTTATCTTTATAATTTTTTAAATATTTAAAAACATCCTTATATTTGTTTATTTCGAAATTTAAATTTGAGTTATCTAAAATTATTTTATTTAATTGTAAATTTTTTATATTATAAAGTTCTGAATAATTAAGTATTATGTATAGACTCTTTATTTTTCCATTTATTAAATTTCCATTTATACTAAAGCTTGGCACCTCTAACTTAAGTCTGGGTCTTGGAAAAAAATTATAAGTAATACTGTTAATTTCTTTTAAATTTATCCCATATTTTTCATCAAATGCCATTTTAATGGCTGATTCTTTTTTATCGTAATTAAGATATTTTGGTACAATTAAATAAATCGTAATTGAAATCAAAAAAATAAGAATGGGGTATTTAAGAAAAGAAATAGATTTAAACAACTTTTTAAACACTAAAGTAGTTTTGCTGTTTTTAAATTTTGGAAATATAGAAAAAATATATTTAGTTTTATTAATCATTTTTTATCTTTATACAAGTAGTGTATAAGTAACAAATTACACTTTATGAATTCAATTAGTAAAATATTAGAAAATTTAAACAAGGAGCAAAAAGAAGCTGTACTGAGTACAGAAGGTCCAAATTTGGTAGTAGCTGGTGCCGGATCAGGAAAAACTAGAGTTCTAACAACAAGATTGGCTCATATAATAAATGAAAAAAAAGCATGGCCTAATCAAATACTTTGTGTAACTTTTACGAACAAAGCTGCTAAAGAAATGCAAAATAGAGTTATGAAATATGTTGCTGGAAAATCAAATTCAGTACCATGGTTAGGAACTTTTCATTCTATAAGCGTTAAAATTTTACGAAGACATGCAGAGGCATTGGATTATAAAAGTAATTTTACAATATTAGATACTGATGATCAAAAAAAATTGATCAGAAAAATTTGTAAAGCAGAAGATCTTGACGCTAAAAAGTTTTCTCCTCAACTAATTATGTCTTTTATAGATAAGTGGAAAAATAAAGGATGGTTGCCTTCTGACGTAAATTCAAAGAAATTTTCTTCATTGGAAAAACCAATATTGCGCGTTTATGAGATTTATCAAAAAAAAACAAAAGATTTAAATGCTTTTGATTTTGGTGATCTGATCCTTTTTTGTGTAAAACTTTTCGAAAATCACAAAGATATAAAAGAAATCTATACGAAAAATTTTAAATATATATTAGTAGATGAATATCAAGATACAAATTTTATTCAAAATAAATGGTTACATTTATTAGTAAATAAAAATCAAAATATTTGTTGCGTTGGTGACGACGATCAGTCAATTTATAGTTGGAGAGGCGCAGAAATTAAAAATTTTTTAACTTTTGATAAAATATATGAAAACTGTAAAGTTTTTAAACTTGAACAAAACTATAGGTCTACAAAAAATATATTGAATACTGCATCTAACCTTATATCAAATAATGCCAACCGAGTTGGAAAAAAACTTTGGTCATCAGGAAATAAAGGCGAACTCGTTAAGCTTAATTGTTATCAAACAGGAAAAGAAGAGGCTCAAGGAGTTTGCGATATAATTGAAAATAAATTAAAAAAAGATTATTCACTTAATAATGTTTCTATTTTAGTTAGGGCAATTTACCAAACCCGAGAATTTGAAGAAAGATTTTTAAAAGTTGGTATTGGATACAGAGTCATTGGTGGAACTAAATTTTATGAAAGGGCTGAAATAAAAGATGCAGTATCATATTTAAGAATAATTAACCAAAAATATGATGACTTAGCTTTGGAAAGAACTTTAGGGGTGCCTAGAAAAGGCATTGGGGAGAGTACTATTAATCAAATGTATTTATATGCTAGTAAAAATAAATTGTGCCTTGAAGATTCAATTTTAAAACTTTTAGAATTAGATAGTTTTAAACCAAAAATTAAAACTAGTTTAAATCAATTTTTAAACATGCTTAATAAATGGAGAAAAGATCTTAAAACAAATAAACATTATGATCTTTTAAAATTAGTATTGGATGAGTCCGGTTATTCAGAACTTCTTAAAAATAAGAAAGATCCAGACAATGAAAATAGGCTTGAGAATATTAAAGAGCTTTTAAGGGCAATGCGTGATTATGATAATCTTCAAAGCTTTCTTGAACATGTGGCCCTTGCAACTTCTATTGATGAAGAGTGGCAAGGAGAAAAAATAAATTTGATGACTATGCATGCTGCAAAAGGTTTAGAGTTCGATGTAGTTTTTTTACCTGGATGGGAAGAAGGTTTATTTCCTCATCAAAAATCTCTTGAAGAAAAAGGAGATTTTGCTTTAGAGGAAGAAAGAAGGTTAGCATACGTTGGTATTACCAGGGCTAAAAAAGAAGCTTTTATATCATTCGCAACTAAAAGAGCTTATCATGGTGATTGGATGGATACGCTTCCATCAAGATTTTTGAATGAAATTCCTGAAGAAAATTTTGAAAAAAATGAAAATGAAATTAGTCTGGATAAAGATGATTTTGAATTCAATCAAGATACAATTGAAAATTTTGATGAAGAGTACAGGAGTCCTGGCTGGGAACGTTTAAAAAAAAACAAAATTTTAAAATGGAAAAAATAAAAAATCTTAGAAAAATACTTTCCAAATTAAATTTGGATGGATATATTGTTCCAAAAAATGATGAGTTTTTTAGCGACCAAATTAGCCTTGGTGAAGACAGACTTAAATTTATATCTAATTTTTCTGGATCCTATGGATTTGCAGTAATTTTGAAGAGTAAAAACTATTTATTTGTTGATGGAAGATATACAACTCAAGCAAATATCCAAAGTGGTAAAAACTTCAACATCAAAACAATTCCTAAGCAAGCACCATCAAAAATATTTAAAAATAAAAATATCTCATTAGGTTTTGATCCTAAGCTTCATACTGAGTCAGTGTTGTTTAGAATTTTTGAAAAAACAAAATGTAAATTAATTCCTGTAAAAGTTAATTTAGTTGATATGTTGTGGAAAAACAAAAGTGAGAATAAAATTAACAAATTCTTTCTTTTGCCACAAAAAGCTACCGGTGAAGATTTTAAAAGTAAAATCGGCAAAGTATTTAAAAATCTAAGATATAATAAGTTGGACTTGCAATTTGTGACCGCACCAGAAAATATCGCATGGCTTTTAAATATTAGGGGAAATGATAGTAAATTTGCTCCAATTCCTAAAGGTTATTTACTGATAGACAAAAAAAATAAAATAAATTTTTTTTGTGATCTAAGAAAGTTAGATAATCAAATTTTAAAAAAAATGAAAAAAATTAATTTTGTTGATATTAAAAATATTGAAAATTCCATATCTAAAATAAGAAATAAAAGCGTTCAGATAGATAAAAATACTTGTTCAATCTTTTTTAAAAGTATTTTAAAAAAAAGAAACAAATTAACTGAAACTCAAGATCCAATTTATTATTTAAAATCTATTAAAAATAGGATAGAAATTAAAAATATTACTAAATCACATATTTATGATGGTGTAGCATTAACTAAATTTTTATTTTGGATTAAAAATAATTTTCAAAAAAAAGAATTACTGAGTTAAGTGCGCAAGAAAAATTATTTAAGTTTAGAAAAAATAATAAAACTTTTGTTTCACTAAGCTTCCCAACAATATCAGGATCAGGACCAAATGGAGCAATTATTCATTATAAAGCAAACCCTAAAACTAACAGGGTATTAAAAAAAGGTGATATTTATTTAATTGACTCTGGTGGCCAGTATAAATTTGGAACAACTGATGTGACTAGAACTATTTCTCTTAAAAATAACAACAAAAGAATAAGAAATATTTTCACAAAAGTACTTAAGGGACATATTGCGGTTTGTAATTTTAAATTAAAAAAAAATACCTCAGGCTCTGAGATTGATCCTGTTGCAAGACGATTTATTAAACAATATAAACTTGATTATCCACATGGAACCGGTCATGGAGTTGGATATTTTTTAAATGTTCATGAAGGACCACAGGGAATTTCTAAAGGAAATAAAGTTAAACTAAAACCAGGTATGATTCTTTCTAATGAACCTGGATATTATGAAAAAGGTAAGTTTGGAATAAGAATTGAAAACATGATCGCTATAAAAAAAAATAAAAATTCCTATTTTTTTGATAACCTTACCTTAGTGCCAATTGATAAATCGCTTATTGAAAGAAATCTTTTGAGCAAAAATGATTTGGATTGGTTAAACTTTTATCATAATAAAGTTTTTAAAAATCTAAAAAGATTTATGAACAAAAAAGAGAAAGTTCAACTAAGGCAATATTGTTCAAATATTTAGTATTTTATACCATTCTGTCTCATTTAAAATCTTAACGCCTAAAGACTTTGCTTTATCAATTTTTTTTCTTGTTGGTTTAGAATCTCCAATTACTAAAAAGTCTAACTTTTTAGATACAGTTCCTAGAACCTTTCCTCCATTTTTTTCAGCAAGAGTTTTTGCTTCTGATCTACTAATTTTTTTAAAACCTCCAGTAAACATAAGGTTTTTATTGCTAAACTTCCCTTTTTTAATTAATGCTTCAAAGTCTTCGATTTTTAAAACTTTAATAAGATTTTTAACCACCTCAGAATTCTTTGAGTTTGAAAAAAAATTTTCAATTGATTGAATTTGTGTATCACCAATTCCATCCAAATCTACGAGATTAACTAAAATTTCTTTTCTCTTATTTTTTTCAAATAGTAAGGAAAATTTTTTAATAGAAGAAAAAAACCCTGCTAAAATTTTTGCATTTTCTTGCCCTATATGTCTAATTCCTATTGAATAAATAAATCGATTTAATGAAATAGTTTTACCTTTTTCTATAGCCTTCTTAAGATTATTGATCGAAGTGTTGCCCCATCCTTCTAAAACTTTAATTTTTTCATAATTCAAAGTAAATATATCTGAAGGCTCACGAACAAATTTCAAATCCCAGAATTGATCGATAACTTTTTTTCCTAATCCATCTATATTAAAAGCTTCTTTTGAGACTATATGCTTTAATTTTTCTCTAGCAATATAACTGCAGTTGTAACCTCTTAAACATCTTCTTACTGCATCTTCTTTATTGGTTGAAAGATTAATTTCCTTTTGAGTAGCAGAGCCGCAAAGGCATTTATCAGGAAACTTATAATTTTCTGTACCTTTTTTTCTTTTGGACTTATCTACCGATACTACTTGAGGAATCACATCTCCAGCTCTTTGAATAGTTATTGTGTCTCCAATTCTAATATCTTTTCTATTAATTTCATCTTCATTATGCAAAGTTGCGTTCGAAACTACAACTCCACCCACTGTTACAGGTTCAACTTTTGCCACTGGAGTTATTGCGCCTGTTCTTCCTACTTGAATAACTATATCTTTAATTTTAGTAGTAGCTTTTTCTGAGGAAAATTTGTATGCGATTGCCCATCTAGGTGAGCTTGAAGTATTCCCCAATCTAGATTGAAGATTAATATTGTTTACTTTGTAAACAAGTCCGTCAATATCATAGTCTAAGGATGCCCTAATTTCCTCAAGAGATTTATGCTGGTTTTGAATTTCTTCAAGATTTTTTACTACTTTGTTGTAAGGATTTATAATAAATCCCCATTCTTTTAATTTACTTATAAATTCAGATTGTGTTTTGAAAATCATCGGATCAATTATACCAAAGCCATATGCAAAATATTTTAAGGGTATCTTTGCTGTTTCTTCAGGTTTTTTTTGTCTTAAAGATCCTCCTGCTGCATTCCTTGGATTCGCAAATTTTTCTTTAAGTATTTTGAAATCTTTTTTTCCTATGTACACTTCACCTCTGATTTCAAGAATTTTAGGAATATTTGAGTCTTTAATTTTTTTTGGGATGGCTTTTATTGTCATTAAATTATTTAAAATATCCTCTCCGACGACACCATCACCTCTAGATAAACCTTTGACTAGTATCCCTCTTTCATAAACTAGAGAAGCAGAAATACCATCTATTTTTGGTTCAGATGAGAGTTCAATATTTTCATCTTTTTTATTCAGAAAATTACTAACTTTACTTAGAAAGTCTTTCATATCATCTGAGCTAAATGCGTTTGATAAGGATAGCATTGGTTTAAGATGTTTTATTTTTTTAAATTGATTGGAAGGTTTTGTTCCAACAATTTCTGAAATAGAGCCGTAAGTCTTTAAAAATTTATTCTGATTTTCAAGTTGTAAAGTTTCTTTTTTAATTTTGTCATATTCATAGTCATTTACTAATGGTGAATCTTTAGAATAATAATGCATATTAAATTTTTTGATTAATTTAATATTTTCTTTATAAATCTTAATTATTTCTTCTCGATTTTTTCTCATGAGTTTACTTAAGTATTTTTCTTATGGTTCTTGAAATTATTCCTTCTGATTTTTTCTTATCAATTTTTTTAGCAATCTTATAATCTTTATTCAAAACCTTATATGACTGCTTATACCATTCACTTGAATTATAATTATATCCCAAAACAGATGCGGCAGCTTTTGCCTCTTCTTCTAAACCAATTTTATAATATATTTCAACTAATCTATGAAGAGCTTCTTCAATAAAAATTGTATCATCATACTCGTTTACTATAACTTTAAGTCTATTTATTGCAGCAATCCACTTTTGATTTTCTATATAGTATTTTGCAACATAAAGTTCTTTTGCTGCTAATTGATTTAGAATTAAATCTTTTTTAAATTTCAAATCTACTGCATATTCATTATCTGGATAATTAGACAAATAAAATTCAATTTTTTCTCTAGTTTTTATAAGTGGAGCTATATCTTTTTTTTCATCTAAAATTTGCTCATAAAGAGATATTGCAATTAAGTAGTGGGCATAAGGTATATTTTTATCTGCGGGATACTTAATAATATATCTCTCTAGATTTTCTATTGCTTCATCATAAAAATTAATTCCATAAAGACAGTAGCTGGACATTAAAGCAGCTTTTGCCGATAGTTCAATTCTTGGAAGTATCGACTCTGCCTCAGAGAATTTTTTTGCTGCAACAAACATTTCTCCTTCATTCATCAAATCAATTGCTTCTCTATAAATTATAAACGCTTGTTCTTCTTCTGGAGGAGCATTGGTTTCAACCTCTTTCTTTGAACAAGCAAAAGATAAAAAAAGTATGAATAAGAAAATAATTAATTTTTGATACATTCATATAACTCATATCAAATTAAATTAATTAGGTAAATTTTAAGATTTCTTTATGCTCTAGCAGCAATTGGTTCGTTATATTTAGTATCTTTTTGTTCTTCGGTGGAACTTTCAAGTGTCCAATTTGAATTATCAGAAAGTACTTTTCTTAATAGAGTATTTGTTAAATAATGACCCCCTTGTGAAGTTTTAATATGTCCATGAATTCTATGTCCTGAAAGCAATAGATCACCTAAACAATCTAATATCTTATGAGCTACAAACTCATGTCTATTTCTAAGTCCTTGAGGATTTAATATTTCGTTATCTTGAACTACAATTGCATTTTCCAAAGAACCTCCTTTTGCTAAACCTAGGCTTCTTATTCTATCTATATCCTCATAAAGACAAAAAGTTCTTGAGCTGTAAATTGGATACAAGTCTCCATCACTTAGCTTGAACTCTTTTCTTCTTGTTCTTATAAGTGGATTTTTATACACGATTTCAAAGTCAATGATTAAATCTTTGTTTAAAGGTTCAATTGAAACATATTTTGGACCTTCTTGTACTTCAACCTTTTTAAGAATCTTAATATATTTTCTCGGTGCCTTTTGCTCTTCTATTCCGACTGATTTAATTGCTTCAACAAAATCTATTGATGAACCGTCTAGTATTGGTACCTCTCCCGAATTTATTTCAACCAAAGCGTTATCTATTTCTTCTCCATAAAAAGCTGCCATTAAATGTTCAATTGTAGAAACTGATACTCCGTTAGAATTTTTAATTTTGGTACATAGAATTGGTTCATTTACATTTTTGAAGTTTGCTTCAATTACATTATTATTTTTTAAATCTATTCTTTTGAATTTAATACCATGATTAATATCTGCAGGCTTAATAGTAATGTCAGCTTTAATCCCATTGTGTAAGCCTACTCCATTTAATTCAATAGATTTTTTAATAGTTTTTTGATTAATCATTTAACGAATTATATACAAAATTGAGTAAAAATATTTAAAACAACTAATATTTCAAAAAAATACAGTTTGGTTTTAATTGAATATAGCTGAAAATATTCTTGAAATTAAAGATTTTTTTGTTTGTATAATAGGTATTGCTTCTTTTTCCCAGCCTTTACTGGTAAGTTCCGCCGAATTTAAACATCCAGTAAGATATTCCTCTTCATTTAGTGAGATAAATTTAATCTTATTTTTATTATCATAGTTTTTTTCGAATATTATTTTGCAATTTTTAAAAACATTAGAGTCTTGAAACTTAAGATAAATATTTTCGTTTTGAGTATTAAGATATTTTAAATTAATATTTTTTTGATGAGTCAATTTTATTATTTCATTTACTCTAGCTTCGATAATATTTTTTAAGTGTAATAAACTTATTTTTCTAAATATAGAATTTTTAAAATACTTATTATTTAAATATTCATTACTGTTATCTTTACTTATTTTATCAAATGAAACTTCAGCAAATATTATTTTCACAATATCCATATCAAGAGAGCATATTTTTGAAACATCTCGCATTATAATATCTGTTCCGAAAGAAAAGGACTCAGAGTAAACAAAAGATGAATTTATAAAAACTGAAATATGACTTTTATTTTTTCCAAGATTAATTATTGTGAATGAGTTATTGTTTTCCTTAATTAGATCGATTCCTTCTACAAATTTTTTAGAAATTATTCTCTCAACATTGATGTCGCATTTATTAAATACTAATTTTATATTTTTTAATTCATTTTTAGGTAAAAGAAAAAAAGTTAAGTGTTGACTATAAAACTCTCCGTAGAGACCAACTGGTAAATTATCATGAATATTGTTATCTAGTATAAAGTTAGAATTAAATAAATGAACTAATGATTTATTTTGCTCATTTTCATTAATAAGATTTTTAATATTATTTAGAATAAAAGATATATCTTGATTTTGAATTTGTGAACCATCTAGTTTTTTATACCCAGAAATATTAATACATTGAAAATTATCTTGGTTGTTTATAATTGTCACATTTTTAAAATTAAATTTAATTTTTTTTTCAATGATATCAATATTTTCTCTTATGACTTTAGATGAAATATCTGCATTTATAATCTTACCATTCATTATCCCCTCAGAATTAATTTGAGCAGACTCTAGAATTTTAAAATTATTTTCTTCATTGTATTCAACAACTAAAAAAATAAATTTTTTATCATTTAGTTCTATAAAAAGATAAGGTTTATGTATTTCCATTTAATTCAAAATTAGTTGATCTTTTATTCTATAATCGAAAATTCTATAATTATGAAAACTTTTATCATCTTTTATTGAACTAAAATTACTAAGAGCCTCTATATAATTATCTTTTGGTAGTTTTATTTTTTTATTGTTTCTTAAATTAATATCCCATCTACCAATTTTAAAATACTGATATGATTTGATTTCATTCATAGGAAAATTTATATTAACTAAACTTTTGTAAAGATCACTAAAATTTTTATTTTTACCATATACTACCGGAAGGTTCTCATAGCGATTTATGTCAATAAAGTTAATTAATTCTCCCTCTTCAGATATAAAATAAAATTTTTTTTCTTCAGAATAAATAGCTATTGGTTTTTTTTCAAAAATTGTAACTTTTATTGTTTTTGGATATACTTTATTAACCGTAAAACTTGATATAAAATCGAATTTTTTAATTTGGTCTCTTATAGCTTTTTCATCAATTAGTAATAAATTTTGCCCTTTTAAATGTCCTAATTCTTTTATTAAATCTTGCTCATTTACTACAGAATTGTTCTCAACCTTAATGATTTGTAATGGAAAAATTAAACTTTTTCTTTGATTTTCATATTTTGGAACATAAGTGGATAAGGCAAAAAATAATAAAATTAAACTTATTATCTTAGTAAATTTAATCATCGATTTATACTTGCATCTAAAATCATTTTCTTAACGAGATTTTCAAACTTAATTCCTTTATATCTTGCTATCTCAGGTACCAAAGATAAATTTGTCATTCCGGGCTGAGTATTAAGTTCAAGCAAATAAAATTTATTATTCATTAGTTTAAAATCACATCTAGTTACTCCCCTACATTTAAGAGAGTTATGAGCTTTTTCAGATATTTTTAAGACTTCTTGGTATTTTTTTTTGGTTATATTTGCTGGCATTATATGAAGTGTATTTGCAGATTTAGTATATTTCGCTTTGTAGTCATAAAAGCTTCTCTTAGGCTTAAGCTCTATTGCACCCAAAGCTTTTCCGTTCATAACTGCCACCTGAACCTCTTGACCTTTAATAAATTTTTCAAACATTAGATTTTTATAATTCTTAAATAAAGATTTTGTTTCAGAATTAAGTTTTTCAAAATTTTTGCAGATTTTAACGCCAATACTTGAGCCTTCATTTGTTGGTTTAACAACCACTGGGAATATCAATTTATTGCTTTTAATTAACCTCTTCAGGTTATTTTTATCTTTATATTTAAGTATATTTAAAACAAAATATTTTGGAGAGATAATCTTATTTTTTAAAAAAATTTTCTTCGAGATCGCTTTATCCATAGCGTACATTGAAGAAAGGACTCCTGAGTGGGTGTATGGGATCTTCAAATATTCAAAATAACTTTGGGCACTTCCATCTTCTCCGCCTTTTCCATGTAAAGCATTAAAAATAACATCTACTTTCAAATTTTTAATTTCATTAAAGCTTTTTTTTGCAGGATCAAAAGTGCTTACTTGGTATCCCAGTCTTTTTATAGCTTTTGCACAAGCTTTTCCTGAGTCTAAACTTACACTTCTTTCTTTAGAATTTCCTCCTAAGACTACTAATACTTTTCTTTTCTTCATAGCTACTGATTGTTTCCTATAATCTTTATTTCTAATTCTAAATTTACACCAGTTTTTTCAAATACCTGTTTTTTTACTTTTTGAAATAGATCCTCAATGTCTTTTGATGAAGCTTTTCCATTATTTATAAAAAAGTTACAATGTTTTTCAGAAATTTTTGCATCTCCTACTGACATATTTTGGCAATTTGACTCTTTGATTAAAACCCAAGCTTTTTTATCTTTTGTGTTTTTAAAAGTACTTCCACATGTTTTAACTTTACTAGGTTGAGACTCTTTTTTTTTCTTTAAAAATTCTAATTGTCTTTTTTTTATTTCATCTTTTTTGGACAATAAACCTTTAAATTTTGCACTTAATATAATTAAATTATCTGGTAAATTTGTTTTTCTATAAGAGAAATTTATTTTATCTCTTTTAATTTCTTTAATATTTCCTTTTTCATCCATAGCCATCAAAGAAAATAAAATTTGTGAAATCTCTTGATTGTAACAACCAGTATTCATCTTAATTCCTCCTCCAATAGAGCCTGGTATACATGTTAAAAATTCAAATCCAGTTAAAGAGTTTTTGGTGGCAAAGTCTGAGACTTGTTTATCTGGTGTTGCTGCTCCTGCCTCAATAATATTATTTTCTAACATTTTAATAAAAGAGAATTTTGAACTAAGTTTTATTGTTACTCCATCAATTCCCCCATCTCTTATAAGCGTATTTGAACCAGCTCCGATAATACTTACTTTTTTTTTTTCTTCTAATTTCTTAAGGAATAAAGAAAGCTCTTCAGGGTTATTAGGTCTAAAAAATATTTCGGCTGGCCCCCCAGAATTAAACCAGTTATACTTAGAAAGCTTTTCTTTGAAATAAGTTCTTTTGTTTATACTATTAATTTTTTCTAAATTCTGCTTCATAACTTATTTTCCAAATCTATCATCCACTTTGAAATTGAGCCTGCGCCCATGCCTATAATAATTTCATCTTTTATTAAATTTATCTTCAAAAATTTTTTAAGATCTATTTCATCCTTAATGTTTACTACTTGAACCTTAGAATTTTTAGCTATAATTTTTGAAAAATTATTTTGATTATATTTTATGTCTTTTTTTTCTCCAGCAGCATATATCGGACATAGTATTACTAAATCTGAGTTTGAGAAACTTTTTGAAAATTCAAACTTTAAACTTTTTATTCTTGAGTATCTATGAGGTTGAAAAATAGATAATATTTTTCTTTTCTTGTATACTTGTTTTATACCTTCTAAAACCGATCTTATTTCAGTAGGATGATGAGCATAGTCATCATAGAAGTCTTTGTTGTCTTTTGTAAATATTTTAGTTAGCCTTCTTTGAACGCCGGAAAATTTTCTTAAAGCTTTTTTAATTATATTAATTTTAATACCAAGATTTAAACATATTGCTATAGCTGCTGTTGCATTCAAAACATTATGCTTTCCAATTAAATTTAAGGTTATATTTTTAATAACTATATTTTTAGAAATATTATTTTTATATTTTATTTCAAAATTAGTGAAATTTGATTTGTATTTTGTTTTCAAAATTTGGTAATGGGCTTTATCGTTAAATCCATAAGTAAGATAATTTTTTGTTTTAACTTCTTTTAAAATCTCCTTTAAATTTCTATCATCAATACAAACTATTGATTTTCCTATTGGGGGAGTTTTGTTTATAAATTTAACAAATGCTCTTTTTAGGTTTTGATAACTCTTATAAAAATCTAAATGTTCATTATCGACATTTGTAACTACAGAATAATTTATTGGTAATTTTAAGAAACTTCCATCAGACTCGTCTGCCTCTAAGACTGTCCATTCTCCTTTTCCGAATTTAGCATTACTTTTTATTGAGTTTATTACTCCTCCGTTGATAATTGTCGGATCCAATTTGGCCTCAGAGAGAATTTTTGCAACTAAAGAAGTAGTAGTAGTTTTGCCATGTGATCCAGTAACAATTATATTCTTTTTTAAAGATACAATATTGGCTAGCATTTCTGCTCTTTCATAAATTGGTAGTTTTCTTTTTTTTGACTCTTTCAATTCAACATTTTTTTTTGTTATTGCTGAAGATTTAACAATAATAGTTGCTTTAGAAATATTTTTTTTCGAATGCCCAATGAAAACTTTAATCCCAATTTTCCTACAATTTTCTATATTCTTATTATTTTTTAAATCACTTCCTTGAACTGAAAATCCCATTGTCTTCATGATTTGCGCAAGTCCGCTCATACCAATACCGCCTATACCAACAAAGTGGATTATTTCTTTATTACCAATATTAATCATTAAATAGTTCTTCTATATGAGTCTGTATTTTTTTAAAAACCTTTTTATCAGAGTGTTCTTTTTGCTTCTGTTTCATATCTTTTAGTAAGGCTTTATCATTGTAAATAGATTTGATCAGACCAAATAGATTTTTATCAATCATGTTTTCTTCTACTAAAAATCCATAGCCTTTTTCTTCAAAATATTTACCATTCTTTAACTGGTGGTTATCTGCTGAAGTTGGGAGCGGGATAGAAATAATAGGCAAATTACAGTTTAAAAGCTCTGCAAGCATAGAAGCGCCTGATCTTGTAATAACTAAATCAGCTTTATGAAAATAGTTTAGGATATCATGTTTAAAATTGAAAATTTCATGCTGAATATTTAATTGTACGTATTCCTTTTCTAAATCTTTATTTTGATAATCTAAACATTGTTGAAATATTTTGATTTTAAATCCTTCTTCATTACATCTTTTAAATATATTAGGTAATTTTTCTGCAAATATTTTGGCAGCCTGGCTACCGCCTAAAACTAAGATATTAGTAAAATTCTCTTCATTTTTTAAATCATTTTTTTTAAAGTTTAAAATTTCTTCTCTAATAATATTTCCTGTTTGAGTGACTTTCTTAAGATATTTTTTATTTATTCCTTTTAAATTAGGATAGGATACAAATATTTTATAAGATAGGGGTAAAAGAAACTGATTAGTTTTTCCAATAATTAAATTATTTTCATAAATAATAAATGGGATACCAATTATTTTTGCTGCTATACAAATAGGAAAAGAAGAATAGCCCCCCATTCCAAAAACTAAATCTGGTTTAAATTCATACAAAAATTTAATTGATTTTAAGAAAGCTAAAAAAATTTTTAAAAAAGAGATAACTAAATTAAAAGGATTCTTTGTAAAAATTGTTGCTGAGTCAATTATTTTTAATTTAAGATCTTTATAATCTTTTAAAAATTTATAACCTCTTTTATCTGTTATAAGCTCAACTTTGTAATCGTTTTTCTTAAAAAACTCAGATAAACTGTACGCGGGAAATACATGTCCGCCAGTTCCACCAGTAGCAATCAAAATTTTTTTTTTATATTGAGTCA
>MDSV01021969.1_pt1 | contig 20148 bp, 21 predicted proteins | sample 810851 | NCBI WGS metagenome assembly MDSV01 (sample SAMN05326640, study PRJNA326480) | marine metagenome | isolation source: seawater | place: Atlantic Ocean: North East | collected 2012 | reverse complement strand
TCAAATTTTGATTTGAAATATTTACTAATTCTTTAGTGCCACCTACTGACTCAACCCAGTTCAAAGCATCCAAGCCATCTTCGACACAGATCATTGAAGGGGTGTTAATTGTTCCACCTTCAAATATACCTTTTATCAATTTTTTCTTACTTGCTAATCTAAATAATTTTGGAATTGGCCAAGGTGGTATATGAGATTCCAATCTTTCTACTGTGCGAGGAGAAATAGCTATCATTCCATGAGCAGCCTCTGCTCCTAAAACTTTTTGCCATGACCATGTAATTACATCAAGCTTACTATAATCCATATCCATAGCAAAAATACCTGAAGTAGCATCACAAATTGTTAAACCTTCTCTATCATCTGGTATCCAGTCACCATTTGGAATTCTGACACCTGCCGTTGTACCATTCCAAGTAAAAACTACATCGTTTTTAAAGTTAACTTTAGATAAGTCAGGAAGAATTCCATAATCAGTTACATGGCTATTTACATCTTTAATTTTTAATTGATCAAGTATGTCTATAACCCAATCTTTTCCAAAATTTTCCCAAGCTAAAACATCAACACCTTTACATCCTAAAAGAGACCATAAAGCTGCTTCTAATGCTCCAGTGTTAGAGCCTGTCATTATACCTACATGATAACCTTCTGGTAAGTTAAGAATTTTTTTAGATTTCACTATTACTTCGTTAAGTTTTTCTTTACAGACTTTATGTCTATGAGATCTACCTATTGGTGTATTTTTTAATGCGTCAATAGTCCAGCCAGGTCTCTTGGAGCATGGTCCGCTAGAAAAATTTGGATTTTCAGGTTTTGTTGAAGGTTTTTCCATATATAATTTTTCAAGATATAGAGGTTTTTAAAAATATTGTCACTATTTTTTTTATATATATTTTTTAGAAATAATAAAGATTAATTTTTAATAAAAGAAAATTTTATTTACTCAAAATCATATGCAACTAATCCATCTAAGGGCTTTGGGTCAAACCAAGTAGATTTAGGTGGCATATTTAATTTTTTATCAGCAAAACTTATAACGTTTTCCATTTGAGTCGCATATAAAGCAAAGCCAACTTTAGCTTGGCCAGATGATATTTTTTTTTCTATCCCCTCTAAACCATGAAATCCTGCTAAAAAATCTATTCTATTATCATATCGAGGATCACCAATACCCAAAACTGGTTCTAATAAATAATAATGTAATAAATTTATATCTAAATTAATTATATGAAATAAATTCGATTCTGGACTTTCTTTTAATTCCAAAGAGTACCATTGATCATCTAAACACATTCCAAAAGTTTGTGGCTTATTAGGTTTAAATTTATTACTTTGCTTTTGAACTAAAAATTTTTTTTTTATTTCTTTTAAAAAATCTTCTTTTGAATAACCATATAGATCTTTTATCAATCTATTATAATCCAATAGTCGTGCCTGACTTTTTGGAAATATTGCTACCATAAAATAATTATAAGGTTCTTCACCAGTATGTTGGGGATTTTGATGTTTTTTTACTTCAGAAAGTTTTGATAAAGCTTCCATTCTGTGGTGGCCATCAGCAATATATATTCTGTTAATAGAATTAAACAGATCACAAATTTTTATGATTTTATTATTATTATTAACAATCCACATTTCATGTTTATTTCCATCTAATGCATCAAATGAATAAGTTGGTTCTGTAATAATTTCTTTTTTTATTAATTCTCCTAGTTCTTCATTATCTGGATGTATAACATATATAGGGCCTATTTGAGCATTTAGATTATCCATTTGCTTTAATCTTTTTTGAGCCCTTTCTAAAAAAATTTCTTCATGACCTCTTATATGCTTATTATCGTATGCTGATAATTTAGCTGTACCAATTATACCCACTTGTGAATGACCTTTAGTAGTAATTTTATAGATATAAAAGCAATTATCATTGTCTTTTGTCAAAATTGAATTCTTTTTCATCAATTCAAATTGTTCTTTTGATTTAAAATTATCCTCTGCACTAAATACATTTAAATAACTCCAAGGGTTTTTTTTTTTATGATTTGTTATAATCTCTTGTGATAAATGATCTGTACTAGTTATAACAACTGATGAAACTTCTTCTTTTTTTGGTCTTAACCCTTTAAATGGATTTATAAAATACATAATTAAATATAATTAATCACATATTTAAGTAAAACTCTATTTTTTAGATATATTTTTTAAAAGTATTAATTTTAAATCATGTAACTATGCAATTTTTGGTAATTTTTCTAAAGCTTTATTAACTTCAGACTCATTGTAATTATCTTCAGAAAGATTATTGCTAAAATAATCTCCGTAAGCTTTCATATCAAAATGACCATGACCACATAAGTTAAATAATATAGTTTTTTCTTCACCATTTTTTTTACACTCTAACGCTGCTTCAATAGTACCCTTAACTGCATGGGTTGCTTCAGGAGCAGGAATTATTCCCTCTGCATTTGCAAATTTTATACCTGCTTCAAAACATTCTTTTTGTCCATATGCTTTTGGTTCAATTACTCCCATATCTGTTAGATGACTTACCATAGGAGCCATACCGTGGTATCTTAAGCCTCCTGAATGTGTAGCTGGAGGCATAAAAGAAGAACCCAAAGTGTGCATTTTTACTAATGGTGTAAAATTACCTGTATCACCAAAATCATAAGCAAATTTCCCTTTAGTTAATGATGGACAAGATTTGGGTTCACAGGCAATAACCTTAATATCTTTTTTTTCTCTAAATTTTTTTCCTATAAATGGAAAGGCTAAACCAGCAAAATTACTTCCTCCTCCAGTACAGCCAACTAAAATATCTGGATAGTCATCTGCCATTTCCATTTGTTGTATTGCTTCATTACCAACAATAGTTTGATGCATTAATACATGGTTTAAAACACTTCCTAAAGAATATTTAGTCGTATCATCTTGAGCAGCCATTTCTACTGCTTCAGATATTGCTATACCAAGGCTTCCTGTATTAGTTGGGTCTTTTTCTAATATTGCTTTTCCAGTTTTAGTTTGATTTGAAGGACTTGCAAAACATTTAGCTCCAAATGTTTCCATAATCATTTTTCTATAAGGTTTTTGTTCAAAACTAATTTTAACCATGTAAACGTCTAATTCAATTTTAAAAATTGAACATGCAAATGCTAAAGAGCTACCCCATTGTCCTGCTCCAGTTTCTGTAGTAATTTTTTTTGTTCCCTCTTCTTTATTATAAAAAGCTTGAGCAACGGCTGTATTCGGCTTATGACTACCAGTTGGGCTAACGCCTTCGTATTTGTAATAAATTTTTGCAGGAGTATCTAAAACTTTTTCTAATTTTCTCGCTCTAAATAAAGGAGATGGTCTCCACTGTTTATAAATTTCTCTAATTGGCTCAGGTATTTCAATTTCTCTTTCTTGAGAAACTTCTTGCCCTATAAGAGCCATAGGGAATAAAGGAGCTAGATCATCAGGACCTATTGGCTTTAGAGTTCCTGGATGAAGCACTGGACTTAATGGTTTTGGCAAATCTGAAGAAATATTATACCAAAATTTTGGCATTTTACTTTCTTCCAAGAAATATTTAATCTTATCAGACATATAATACACACATTTTGCACATATATATTAAAAAAAATCAAGGTTTAATTAATCATGATAAATTGTAATTTATAACAAATAATGCTTAAAAAAATATTAATTTATAATTCAGGAGGTGGATTAGGAGACTCCATACAGTTAATACCTATAATTTTGAGCTTAAAAAATCATTTTAAAAAATCAGAATTTTTTTATTTGGGAGCCCATGAAAATCATTTTTCAGGAAAATTAAAAGATTATGAAATTAATATTAAAACACTTGATTTGGGTATTCAATATTTTGGTTTTAGATGGTGGCACTATTTTAAAGCAAAAAATAGATTTGTAAAATTAAATTTAGATAAGTTTGATTTGATTATTGATCTACAATCTAAATTACGAAATACATTAATACTAAAAAAAATTCCTGCAGATAATTTTTATTCAAGTACTTTTAACTATTTTTTCTGCTCTAAAAAAAAGGAATACTCAAATCAAATTAATAATAACATAAAAACTATTATTAATTTAGAAAAATTTCTTGATACAAAAATCGAATTTAAAAAATTTAATTTTAGTAATTTAAAACAAATGTATTTAGATGAAGCAAAAAGATTATTACCAGATAATAATTATATTGGAATTTCTTTAACTCAAGGCAATTTATATAGAAAAAAAAGTTGGCCAACAAAAAAATTTATTCAATTGGCAAAAAAAATTGAAAAAAATAAAAAAATTCCTGTTTTTTTTGTGGAAAAAAATAATAATGAACTAATAAACGAAATTAAGTCTGAAATGAAAAATGCATTATTTCCAGAACATAATTCAAATTTAGCTTCACCAGCTTTAGTTACTGCATTATCTTCAAGATTAGAAAAAGCAATCTCAATTGACAATGGTGTAATGCATATGATGAGCTTAACTAATATACCAATGATACTTCTATTTGGACCTACTAATTCTGAAAAATTTGCACCTTCGGGAGAAAATATAAAAATAATAGATAGTAAAAAAATTTATAAAACAGACGATATTTCGAAAATTGAAATTGAAGATATTTTTAAATTTATTTAATATTTAAAATTGTATTAAAGCTTTTTTAAGATATTTTATATCTAATTTACAATCCTTATATCCACATTTTATAGTATTTAAATATCTTGAAGTTGGATATTTAAATGAAGTTTTTTTTGGCATAATATAGGTCATTACATTTTTATTATAATATGAAAAAAAATATTTTTTATATAAAATAGGAAAATCTTCATAAATATCTAATTTTTTTTCATCACTCTTTGATATTTCAAATAATCCACCTACAACTGTAGAATTTTTTTTCCGTTCTATATCCGCAGCTCTATACTTGCTTCTAAATGTTAATTTAAAATCTTTTAAATTTATTTTTTTTATAAATTTACTATCCTTACATCTTCTTTTCATTTGAAAATGATTCAAATTACTTCCATAAGCAAAATAAAGCATACTAGTCCTTTTTAACAATTTTAATTTTTTTTTTTTAACAAATTTAAGTATTTCTAAAATACACTTATCAATTTTAGATTGTTCTTCAGAACGCAATATAATTGAAACTCCTAATTTTCCTGCTTTAAAAAAAGGATAACTGCCAATTTCTACCTCTTTATTTTTTTTTTGAACTAAAGTTAATGATTTAGCTATTTCACTTTCTACAGTTCTTAAATTTATTGAACAACTTATAACCGGTCTACCTCCAATAATATCATTTTGAAGTCCACCAAGCATAGATTTCAATATTGACGGAACTCCAGGTAAACAAAAAACATTATCAACTATAAATCCTGGTGCACCACTGGTTGGGTTTAAAATAAGTTTTGCATCCTTAGGCATCCATATCATTTTTTGTCTACCTTTGTTAAATTCTCCTGGTTTATAATATGACTCTAAAATTTTATAACCCTCTTTATGAATTTCATACTTTAAATTAAATGCTTTAGAAATAGACTCGGCAGTTATATCATCGTGAGTTGGACCAATTCCACCAGTAGTAAAAACGTATTTGTATTTTTTTCTAAGTACGTTGATATTTTGAATTATAATATTTTCAATATCAGGTATAATTCTTACTTCAGCCACGGATACCCCCAAAGAATTTAACCATATAGAAATTGTACTTGTATTTGTATCTTTTGTTCTTCCAGATAAAATTTCATTGCCTATGATTAAAATTGATGATTTTATTTTTAAATTTTTTTTCATAAATTATTTTGAATTTTTATATATTTGAAAAAAAGCATCTCTTGGAAGTATTTTTTGAAAAAAAGAAAATATTATTAATAATATCGATATTAAGATACAAAATATTTTACTTTTGTACGTTGAATTAATTCTCTCATAAATTCCTTTTCTCTCTAAAAAATCAAGTTCTTCAGAATATACTAGATCATATTTAAATTTTTTTAAAAATAAATTTAAATTTGTTTGATTAAAATATGTAATATGTGGTGAACTTAAATCTTTTTGCCACAATCGGTTATAAAAACTCTTAAAACCTATTTTGTAAAAAAAATAGGATATATTGTATAAAAAACCTTTTGATGATGGTAAGCTAAAAATCAAATATCCATCTTTTACTAAATATTTTTTTAATTGTAATAAAACAACATCAAGATTTTTTAAATGTTCAAACACATCATTAAAAATTATAAAGTCATATTTATTATATAAGTCTGGTCTATCTTCTTTAAAAGGAAGTGATATTTTTGTTACATTTTTATATTTTTTTTTTAAATCCTCGTACTGTTCATCATCTGGTTCAGAAGCTGTAATATCTATATTTTGATCTTCACATACTTTTACAAAAATTCCTTTACCTGAGCCAATTTCTAATATTTTAAAATTTATATTATTTTTAATTTTTAGAATTTTATTAATAATTTTTTTTGAATTAATTTCTCTTAATCCATCTATACCCTCTATTTCTCTACCATAACCTGGATTTAAATTTGATATAAATAAATTACAACTTCTACATTTAAAAGTATAATCATTATTTGTAAACATTATTTTTTCACAGATGTAACAGTTAGGGTTATTCATTTACTTAATTTTAAATTTTAATATTATATATTTAGTTAACATTTTAAATTATGAGATTTAGCAATAAATTAATAAAAGGCAAATTAATCTGTAGATATAAAAGATTTTTTGCTGATATTAAAGTAAATAAAGAAATTTTAACAGCACACTGCCCAAACACTGGTTCAATGTACGGACTCTTGGATAAAAATAATGATGTGTGGATATCCAAAAGTAATGATAAAAAAAGAAAGCTAAAATATACTTTGGAGTTAATTAAAGTTAAAAATATATTAGTTGGTATAAATACTCATTTTGCTAATAAAATCACTTTTGAAGCTATATCTAAAAATTTTATAAATGAATTCAAAGATATTGTTTATATAAAACCTGAATTTTTTTTTAACAAAAATACTAGATTTGATTTTTTAATAAAAAAAAACAAACAAAATACCTTTATTGAAGTTAAAAATGTAACTCTATTTAGAGATAGTAAAGTTGCTGAATTTCCAGACGCTATAACGTCAAGAGGATCAAAACATTTGAAAGAACTTATTAATGCCACAAAAAAAGGTTATAAATCTTACTTATTGTTTCTTGTTCAAATACAAGGAATGGAATATTTTAAAATAGCTAAAGATATAGATAGAGAATATTATCAAAATTATTTATCTGCAAAAAAATCAGGTGTAAAATTTTTAGCTTATAGATGTAAAATAAGTTCTAATGAAATTAAAATTGAAAAAAAAATAAAAATTATTGATGAATAACTATTCTGAAAAATTTGAGAAAATGAGAAATGCTGGAAATCTTGCAGCTAGAACATTAGACATGTTAACTAAAAATATAAAACCAGGAATCACAACAGAGCATATTGATAAATTGGGTTATGAGTTTATCAGAGATAATAATGGTTTTTCAGCACCTCTATTTTATAGAGGTTTTAAAAAATCTCTTTGTACATCAATTAATCATGTAGTGTGCCATGGAATACCATCTGATAGAATTTTAAATGATGGTGATGCGATAAATGTGGACGTTACTGCTATAGTAGATGGATATTATGGTGACACAAGTAGAATGTTTTGTATTGGAAAAACATCTGTAAAAATAAATAATTTAATTGATGCAACTTATGAGTCTATGATGAAGGCTATTAAAATTTTAAAACCAGGTATTAAGCTTGGAGACATTGGACATGAAATACAGTCATACGTTGAAAAAAAAGGATTTTCTGTTGTAAGGGACTTTTGTGGCCATGGAATCAGCGATACTTTTCACGAACCTCCTAATATTTTACATTATGGAAAAAAAGATACTGGAGTAGAATTAAAAGCTGGAATGACTTTTACAATAGAACCTATGATTAATTTTGGAAAATATGATGTAAAAATCCTTAATGATGGGTGGACAGCTGTAACAAAAGATAAATCACTATCTGCACAATTTGAGCATACAATTGGAATAACAGAAAATGGATATGAAATCTTTACAGAATCTGTTAAAGGTTATTCAAAGCCTCCATACTTATAATTAATGATTAAAAGATATTCTAGAAAAGAACTTACAAATATTTGGTCTGAAGAAAATAAATATAAAATTTGGCTTAATGTCGAAGTTGCTGCTGCTGAAGCTATGGAAAAGCTTGGTCAAATTCCAAAAGGTGTTGCATCAATAGTTAGAAAAAAATCTAAAATTGATGTTAAAAGAATTCACAAAATAGAATCTGATGTAAAACATGATGTTATAGCATTTCTAACATCAATTACTGAAAAAGCAGGTATTAAGGCAAGATACTTACATCAAGGAATGACTTCATCAGATGTATTAGATACTAGTTTTAATATCCAAATGGTTCAATCTGGAAAAATTATCCTAAAAGATATTGATCAAATTTTAAAAGTATTAAAAAAAAAAGCTAATAAATACAAATTAACTCCTTGTATAGGTCGTAGCCATGGTATCCATGCTGAACCTATAACTTTTGGATTAAAATTGGCTTCTTTTTATGAAGAATTTAAAAGAAATAGAAAAAGATTAGTTGACGCAATCAATGAAATATCTACTTGCGCAATATCAGGAGCAGTGGGAACATATGCAAATATTAATCCTAATGTAGAAAAATATGTTGCTAAAAAGTTAGATTTAAAAATTGAGCCAATTTCCACTCAAGTTATCCCAAGAGACCGACATGCCTTTTATTTTTCAATTTTAGCAATTATTGCAGGATCAATAGAAAGAGTTGCTGTTGAGATAAGGCATTTACAAAGAACTGAAATTTATGAATTGCAAGAATACTTTTCAAAACATCAAAAAGGCTCTTCTGCTATGCCCCATAAAAAAAATCCAATATTAAGCGAAAATTTAACTGGGCTTGCAAGAATAGTTAGAAGTTCAGTTATTCCTGCTTTAGAAAATATTGCTCTATGGCACGAAAGAGATATTTCTCATTCAAGTGTTGAAAGAAATATTGGCCCTGATGTAAATATAACTACTGATTTTGCTTTAGTTCGATTAACAAATATTTTAGACAACATAATTGTTTATCCAAAAAAAATGTTAGAAAATTTAAATATAACCAAAGGTTTAATTTTCTCACAAGAAGTGATGTTAGAATTAACTAGATCTGGTTTTAGTAGAGAAAAATCTTATAAAATAGTTCAAGGTTATGCAAAAAAATGTTTAGACGAAAATTTAAATTTGTTTGATGTTATTTTAGATGATAAATTAATAATGAGTAAAATTTCTACAAAAAGACTTAAATCTATATTTAATTATTCAAAACACTTTAAAAATGTAAATTTGATCTTTAGAAGAGTGTTTAAATAATGAAAAAAGGAAAAAAAATATACGAAGGAAAAGCAAAAATTATTTATGCTACAAATGATAAAAATTTAGTTATTCAGTATTTTAAAGATGATGCAACAGCATTTAATAATCAAAAAAAAAGTACTATTGAAGGAAAAGGTGTTCTTAATAATAGAATTTCTGAACATATTCTCACAAACTTATCTCAAATTGGAATTAAAAATCATTTAGTTAAAAGAATAAACATGAGAGAACAGCTTGTAAAACTGGTTGATATTATACCTATAGAATTTGTTATGAGAAACATAGCAACTGGATCATTGACTAAAAGATTGGGCATTGAAGATGGAACTGTGCTTGAACGTCCATTAATAGAGTATTGTCTAAAAGATGATAAACTTGGAGATCCATTAATAAGCCGTGAACATATTTTGACTTTTAATTGGTTAAATGCAATGCAGCTTGACTTCATAAATGAAAATTTATCTCGTTTAAATGATTTTCTTTTAGGTATGTTTAGAGCTGTTGGAATCAAATTAGTAGATTTTAAAGTTGAGTTTGGTCTTACAAATGAAAGTGGAAAAACACAGATTATTCTCGCTGATGAAATAAGCCCTGATACATGTAGACTTTGGGATAGCATAACTGAAAAAAAATTAGATAAAGATAGATTTAGAAAGGGTTTGGGAGATCTAATCCCAGCTTATACTGAAGTAGCTAAAAGATTGGGTATACTTCATGAACAATCTAATGTTTCTGCGGTAAATGTTACAAAACTATCGTCAGTTAAAAGAAAAAGTAAATGAAAATTTCGGTTGTCATAACACTTAAAAAAGATGTCTTAGATCCTCAGGGAAAAGTAATTCATCAAACATTAGATGGTATGGGTTTTAATAATGTTAAAGAAGTAAGACAAGGAAAGTATTTTGAAATTGATAGCAATGAAAACGACCCAAAAAAAGCTAAAGATCAAGTAGAAGAAATGTGCAAAAAACTTTTAGCTAATTTAGTTATTGAAAACTATAAAATTATTGATGCACAATAATTAATGAAATCATCTGTTATTACATTTCCTGGTTCAAACTGTGATAGAGACATGGATATTGCTCTAAAAAAATTTGGCTTTAAAAATAAAATGGTTTGGCATGATGATGATGAGCTTCCAAAAAGTGATTTGGTAGTTTTACCTGGTGGTTTTTCGTATGGAGACTACCTAAGATGTGGAAGTATGGCCTCTAAATCTAAAATAATGAAATCTATAATAAACTTTGCAAACTCTGGTGGTATGGTAATGGGTATTTGTAATGGATTTCAAATTTTAGTTGAAACAGCCTTATTGCCAGGAGCTTTGTTAAGAAATAAATATTTAGAATTTATTTGCAAAAATGTTTTTGTTAAAATCAATAATAAGAAAAATACTTATTTTAACAATATTGAAAATGATGTTTTAACACTTCATATCGCACATAATGATGGAAACTATTTTTGTACAAATGATCAATTGAAAGAAATTGAAGATAATGAACAAGTTGCATTAAATTACTGTAATAAAGATGGGGTTATGGAAGATAAATTTAACCCTAATGGATCAATTAAGAATATTGCCGGTATTTTTAATAAAAAAAAAAATGTATTAGGAATGATGCCTCATCCAGAAAGAATGATCGATACTTCCCTTTCAGGCGAAGATGGTTCCATTTTTTTTAAAAATTTACTTAATAACCTCAAATGATTGTAAACGAAAAAATAGCTATTGATCATGGACTTAAAAAAGATGAATATTCTAAAATTTGTAAATTACTTAAAAGAACTCCAAATATTACAGAGCTTGGTATTTTTTCTGCAATGTGGAATGAACACTGTTCTTATAAATCATCAAAACTTCACTTAAAAAAACTTCCCACTAAAGGAAAGCAAGTTATTCAAGGTCCTGGAGAAAATGCAGGTGTTGTTGATATTGGTGATAATGATGCGATTGTGTTTAAAATTGAAAGCCATAATCATCCTTCGTTTATTGAACCTTATCAAGGAGCTGCAACAGGTGTTGGCGGTATAATGAGAGACGTTTTTACTATGGGTGCAAGACCAATTGCTAACTTAAATTCAATTCATTTTGGATCACCACAACACAAAAAAACTAAAAATTTACTAAGAGGTGTAGTGCATGGAATTGGTGGATATAGCAATTGTATAGGTGTTCCAACTATTGCGGGTCAAACAAACTTTGATAGCTCATATAACGGTAATATTTTAGTAAATGCTATGACTTTAGGTTTGGTTAAAAAAGATAAGATTTTTTATTCTAAAGCAGCTGGATTAAATAAACCTGTAATCTACGTTGGCTCTAAAACAGGTCGTGATGGAATTCATGGTGCTAGTATGGCTTCAGCAAGTTTTGATGAAAAGATTGAAGAAAAAAAACCGACTGTTCAAGTTGGAGATCCTTTTACTGAAAAATTGCTTCTTGAAGCCTGCCTAGAACTAATGGCTGGTGATTCAATTATAGCTATTCAAGATATGGGTGCAGCAGGATTAACTTCTTCCAGTATTGAAATGGCCTCAAAAGGTAATCTTGGAATTGAAATTAATTTAAATAAAGTTCCATGTAGAGAAACAAAAATGACTCCATATGAAATAATGCTTTCTGAAAGCCAAGAAAGAATGTTGATTATTTTAGAGAATGGAAAAGAAGATAAAGCAAAAAAAATATTTGATAAATGGAACTTGGATTTTGCTGTAATTGGCAAAACTACTAAATCTAAAAAAATTGAACTTTATTTTGATGATAAAAAAGTTGCCAATATTCCAGTTAATTCATTAGTTGAGAACTCACCTATGTATGATCGTAAATGGAAAAAAGTAAAACTGCCTAAAAAAAACAAAATTAAAAAAGAAGATCTTAATAATTTGAAAATAACTGATATATTAAAAAAAATTTTATCACATTCAAATATTTGTAGTAAAGAATGGATTTGGCAACAATACGATCATACTGTTATGGGTGATACCATTCAAAAACCTGGAGGAGACTCTGGTGTTGTTAGAGTTCATAAAACTAATAAAGCTATTGCTGCTTCAGTCGACTCTTCTGCTGTTTATTGTTGGGCACATCCATTAACAGGTGGAAAACAAGTGGTATGTGAAAATTTTAGAAATTTAATTTCAGTTGGAGCAAAACCTATAGCTATTACTAATTGTTTAAATTTCGGCAGTCCTGAAAATGAAGAAAATATGGGTGAGTTTGTTGAATGTGTTCAAGGTATTGGAGAAGCTAGTGAATATTTAAAATTCCCAGTAGTATCAGGCAATGTTTCTTTCTATAACCAAACGAAAGACAAAGGAATTAAACCCACCCCTACAATTGGTGGAGTTGGTTTAATTAAAGATTATAAAAAAATGATAACTATGGATTTTAAAGGTATTGGTAATATTGTTTTAGTTATTGGTAAAACCGAAGGTCATATAGATCAAAGTATTTTTGCAAGAGAAATTTTAAATGAAAAAAATGGTCCACCTCCTGAAATAAATTTATTTAATGAAAAAAATAACGGTGAAACTCTATTAAAACTAATAGATAATAATTATATAAAAAGTGCGCACGATGTGTCTTTAGGGGGAATTATAACTGCGATTGGAAAAATGTGTATTAAAGGTAATAAAGGTATTAACTTAAAAAAACCAAAATTTTTAATAAATGAAATAGAATATTTTTTTTCTGAAGATCAAGGTAGATATATTATTGAGATTACAAAAAAAGATTTAAAAAAAGTTACAGATATTTTGAATAAAAATGCGGTACACTTTGATGAATTAGGAATTATTAACGAAAATCAACTATTTATTAACGATAAGACAAAAGTTACAATTGACGAAATAAAAACATGTAATAATAGTTGGTTAAGTAAATTTATGAGTAAATAATGGCAATGGATTTAAAAGAAATTGAAGTTTTAATAAAAGAAGCTATTCCTGACGCAAAGATAGATATACAAGATCTAGCTGGTGATGGAAATCATTATTCAGCTACTATTATATCATCTAAATTTATTGGAAAAAGTAAAATTGAACAACATAAGATGGTATACAACTCATTGAAAGGTAAAATGGGTAATGAGTTACATGCTTTAGCAATAAAAACAAAGGAGAAAGATGAATCAACAAATTAAAGAAGTTATAGATAAAGAAATAAATGCAAATGAAGTTTGTTTATTTATGAAAGGAACCCCTGAAGTTCCACAGTGTGGTTTTTCAATGACTGTTTCGAATATATTAAAAATTTTAAATGTTAAATTTAAAGGTGTTAATGTTTTAGAAAATGCAGAACTTAGACAAGGAATTAAAGAATTTAGTGAATGGCCAACAATACCTCAGCTATATATTAAAAAAGAATTTGTAGGTGGGTGCGATATAGTTAAAGAAATGTATGAAAATGGAGAATTAAAAAAAATTTTAGATGATAAAAATATAAGTTTTAAAAGTAAGTAATGAAACAATTTATTTATAAAACAATTATTTTTGTAATAGCTATTATATTTATTTATGAATTCACAATAGGTAAACAAATTTCCCAGTTCAAAGACAAGGTAGATGCAGTTACTTCAAAAGAAGGTCGAAAAGATAGTGTAAATAAATTAAGAGATGAAATAAAAAAAGCTGTCAAAAAAGATCGTTATTTATCAAAAGAGGACGCAAAATTAATAAATAATTTTATTAATAAAATCAAAAAAGAATTAAAAGAACAAGAAAACTAATTGCAATACCATAATTTTCCAACACTAATTTTTTTTTTATAAAAACTATAATTGTATGTTTCGTTCCAAATAAGTTTACAATCTTTTGGATTAGATCTTTTCACATTTCTTAAATTTTGATAAGCAAATAACGGTCTAACTTTTGCTTCATCTAACTGGCTATAAGTTTTAAAGCATTTAAAATTATTTTTTATTAAGAATTCTTTAGCATATATATCTCCATATACACATATATTTTTATCAGTAAAATTTTTTTCAGAATATTCAATTATTTTTTTATTAAGACTTTTATTACTTACCCCCCAATAATCAATTTCAAAGTTTTTTTCTATATTTGTAAATTTGGCAAAAGAATTAAGCCAGGTATACTGATATGGGTTAAGATAAAAATTTTCAAATAAAAAGAATAAAATAACAACGCTAGTTAAATTTTTAAAAATAGTTTTATTAAAATAAAATAAGTTTAATAAACCAATTAAAAAAATCATTGGCACTAAAAACATTACATGTCTTAATTCATCATAAATAGCCACATTTTTAAAAATAAAAATAAAAATTATTAAAAAGAAAGAAATTAAAATTGTTAAGTAATAAAAAGTTCTTAGATCATCACTAAATATTTTTTTTTCAACAAAAGGAAAAAGACAAATGCCTAAAATTACAATAATTGGTAATTTAAAAAAAAGCCAAATAAAATAGTAACTAGATGGTAAATTTAATGATCTCATACAATTACCATAAGTTAATGTACATATATCATTAAAATATTTTCCCATCCATTGCACTGAGTTTAAAATTTCTAAAGGGTTATGCCAAAATATTGGATTCAGTATATAGATAAATATTGATAATGATGCTAAAAAAATTAAAGCTATTTTCCAAATTTTCTTTATAAAATATTTTAATTCGGTTTTTTTTATATTATATAAAATTATTAATCCTACAAAATATTGTACAAATATTATTAAACCAGATATACGAATACTAATTAAGTAAGCTGTTAATAGTGAAAAAATTATAATTTTTTTTATTTTAATTTTATTTGAATAAAAAATATTTTCAATAATTGTCAAAGACATATATGTGTTAATTAACCAAAGTGATAAAAATGGGATGTCTTTAGGATTGAATTGAGCATGTCCAAATAAATATGGATAAAACAAATAAAGTAATGATGACATAGAAGAAAACATTTCATTTTGAGTTATTTTTTTACTCAATAAATAAAAAAATATTCCTGAAATTGAAAATAATAAAAAAACTGGCAAATGTTTTGAGACTAAGAACCCTCCATAATCACTTAAATTATTTATTTTAGATACTGTATGATAAAATAAAATTTGAAAAGGTTGGCTTATATAATGAAAACCAATACCATGATATTTATCACCATAATTAAGTAATTCTTCATAAGTTCCATTTTTAAAAAAACTAAAAATTGATCTTAAATTAACTTCCCAATTTAATTGCTCGTGATATTCGTCACTAGTTATCCCATTGGAAATACTTAAGTAAGATCCAACAAGGACATAAATTAATAAAAAATAATAGAAATAATAATTTTTTTTTATCTTGTTAAGCAATTATCTAGAATAATATTCAATAACTAAGTTAGGTTCCATTACAACTGGATATGGAACTTCATCAAATTTAGGAATTCTAACAAACTTGATTTTTTTATTTTTTTCATCCAATTGTAAATATTCTGGAACTTCTCTTTCTTTATTTGCTAGAGCTATATCTATTAAAGCTAATTTTTTAGATTTATCTCTAATTTCAACAGTTTCCTCTTCCTTAAGTTGATAGCTAGAAATATTAACTTTTTTTCCATTAACTCTTATATGTCCATGATTAATTAGTTGTCTAGCTCCAAATATTGTTGTTGATAACTTTGCTCTGTAAACAACTGCATCTAATCTTCTTTCCAGCAAACCAATTAAATTTTCAGATGTATCACCTTTTTGCATGGAAGCTTTCTTATATAAATTTCTAAACTGTCTTTCATTTATATTTCCATAATAAGCTTTTAATTTTTGTTTTGCTTGAAGCTGAATACCATAATCTGAAGGTTTAGATGATTTTGTTTGTCCATGTTGTCCAGGAGGATAAGCTCTAGAATTAAAAGGACTTTTGGGTCTGCCCCAAAGATTTACTTTTAATCTTCTATCTACTTTATGTTTAGAGTTTAGTCTTTTAGTCATTTAATTAAACGCTTTATAAACTTACTCATAATTTTGTCAATCAACCTTTTTTAGCTAAACTGGCAAATACACTTGATAAAATACGGGTTTCTTTTTCAGATAACTCCATTTTATAAAATATACTTCTTAAATTTTGCAACATTATTGGTCTTTTTTCTAATGGTTTAAAAAAATTCTTTTCTTCTAGATTCTGAATACATAAATTTATCATTGAATTAATATCTTTTTTTTTGCTAATTTAACCTTTTTAGACTTTTCGTACGATGAAGTATTTAACTTAATTTGATTTGCCACTATTTGTGCAATGATTATAACGCTATGTGACAAGTTCAAAGATTTAAAATTAGGATTAGTTGGTATTTGCATAGTGTAATTAGCGTAACTTATTTCATTGTTAGATAATCCTGAAGATTCTGATCCAAATAAAAAACCTATTTTTTTATTATAATCAATTTTAGATAAATCTTTAATTGTTATATGTCTAATATTTTTATTTCTAAATCTTGATGTAGTAGCAATTAAACAATCTATTTTCGCAACAGATTTTTCTAAATTTTCATATTCTTTTGTATTTTTAATTATATCTTTAGCACCTACAGATGTAGCAAAAATTTTATCATTTGGAAATATTGGTTTTGGTTTTATTACAACTAATTTTTTAAAATTAAAATTTTTTATTGCTCTAGCACAAGCACCTATGTTTTCAGATAATTGAGGTTTATGTAAAATAAATGAAATATTATTAAAAGTCATTAAATGCTAGCTGGAGCATTGTCTTTAAAAAGCTTATAATCTAGGCTATCTATTAAAGCCTTAAACGATGCATCAATAATGTTAGTTGAAACACCAATTGTGAACCAATTTTTTCCATTGGAGTCTGTGCTTTCAATCGAAACTCTTGTAACAGCTTCTGTACCTGTATTAAGGATTCTAACTTTATAATCAACTAATTTAAGATCCTTTAAATATTTAGAATATTTAGCTAATCTTTCAACATTATTTCTTATTGCGTTATCGAGTGCGTTGACTGGCCCATTCCCCTCACCTTCACAAATAATTTTTTCACCATCAACTTCTAAATGAGCTTTTGCAGATGAAATAATTTTACCATTAAAATTTTTTTTTACAGAAACATCGTATTCATTAATAGATATGTATCTAGGTATTTCCCCCATAATTCTTCTAGCCAGTAGTTCAAATGAAGCGTCTGCACCGTCATAACTATATCCAATAAACTCCCTATCTTTTACTTCATCTAATAATTTTTTTATTTTTGGATCTGCTTCTTTAAATTCAATTCCTATAGTTTTTAATCTTGATAATATATTTGATTTACCTGCTTGATCAGAAACAATAATATTTCTATTATTACCTACAATCTCGGGATCTATATGTTCGTATGTTTTAGGATTTTTTTGGACGGCAGATACATGCAGGCCTCCTTTATGTGAAAATGCTGCAGCCCCAACATAAGGAAGATGCTTATTTGGTTTTCTATTTAATATTTCATCCAAAAGTCTCGAGCATTGAGTTAAATTTTTAATATTATTTGGTTTTATATTTATTTCAAATTTTGATGAAAAATCTTTTTTTAAAAAAAAAGTTGGTATTAATGACATTAAGTTAGCATTGCCACATCTTTCTCCCAAACCATTAATTGTTCCTTGAACCTGCCTTACTCCAGCTAATACAGCCTCTAAAGAATTAGCAACTGCGTTTCCAGTATCATTATGGGCATGAATTCCTAAATTTTTTCCAGGTATAACTTTTGAAACTTCATTTACTATTTTATTAACTTCATGTGGCAAAGTTCCACCATTTGTGTCACATAAAATAATCCATCTTGCACCTTGATCATAAGCTGCTTTAATACAAGAAATTGCATATTTTGAATTAGATTTAAAACCATCAAAAAAATGTTCCGCGTCAAACATAAATTCTTTTTTTTCTTTTACAAAAAGCTTTGCACTTTCACGAATATTTTCTAAATTTTCTTCATTTGAAATACCTAGAGCTATGTCGACGTGAAAATCCCAAGATTTACCTACTAAACAAACAGAAGGCGTATTTGAGTTTAAGATAGCTGAAAGTCCTGGATCATTATCAGCACTTCGTCCTGTTCTTTTGGTCATTCCAAATGAAGTAAGTTTAGCATTTTCAAAATTATGTTTTTTTTGAAAAAACTCCGTATCAGTTGGGTTTGCACCTGGCCAGCCTCCTTCTATATAATCAACGCCTAATTTATCTAAAGCGTTAGCTATCTTTTCTTTATCATCAATAGAAAAATCAACTCCTTGGGTTTGAGCTCCATCTCGAAGTGTAGTGTCAAATATATATAGATGTTCTTTATTCATTTAAATTTCCAAACTGTTTTACCATTTTTATCTTCTAATAAAACACCTTTGTTTAAAAGTTCATCTCTTATTTTATCAGATTCTTTATAATTTTTTTCAAATCTTGCTTTATTTCTTTCTTCTATTTTTTTTAAAATATAAATTTCAGAAACTAAAGATTTATTTTTTTTATATTCTAACCATTGTTCTTTTGTTTCGTTTAATAAACCAATAAAGTTACAAGCTGAAATAAATATTATTTTATCATCATGATTTCCTTTTAATGCTTTTTCATAAAGCTTATGCAAATTAGATATATAACCTGGGGTATTTAAATCATCATATAGTGGAGAAAGAATATTTTCTTGAATTTTTATTTTCTTCTCAGATTGAACGTAAATATCGTACCATTTATCAAGAGTATTTTTGCAATCATTGATTAATTTTTCATTCCAATCTAATGGCTGTTTATAATGTGCGCTAATAAGTGCTAATCTTAAAACTTGTCCATTAATTTTTTGACTTAAATCTTTAATTTTTAAAATATTTCCTTGTGACTTTGACATTTTTTCGTTGGACATAGTAATAAAAGCATTATGTACCCAGTAATTTGCAAATGATTTAGTATTATTTGCGCATCGTGATTGTGCTATTTCATTTTCATGATGTGGAAAAAGTAAATCTATTCCACCTCCGTGAATATCAAATTGGTCACCTAAAAATTTTTTTGACATTGCAGAACATTCTATATGCCATCCAGGTCTCCCCTTTCCCCATGGCGAATTCCAAAATGGTTCGTTATTTTTTGATGGTTTCCATAAAACAAAGTCTTCTGGATTTTTTTTATTTTCAGAAATTTCTACTCTTGAACCAGCTATGAGTTCTTCTAGTTTTTTATTAGATAAACTTCCATAATTTTTAAATTTCTTAACTTCAAAATAAACATGATTATTTATTTCATATGCAAAACCCTTATTTATAAGTTCGGAAATCATAGAAATCATTAAATCAATATGATCTGTAGCCTTTGGTTGGTTTGTTGGTATTTCACACTGTAAATATTTACAATCTTTTTCAAAACTTTTAATAATTTTTTTTGTTAAATCTGAAATTAAAATATTATTTTCTTGAGATGATTGAATTATTTTATCATCAACATCAGTTATGTTTCTTACATATGTTACAGAGTTATTTCCGTATTTGCACTTTAAAACTTTAAAAAGTATATCAAAAATTACCAAAGGTCTGGCATTACCAATATGAGGATCATCATAAACAGTTGGTCCACAAACATACATCCCAACTTTTTTATTTTCTCTTGGAATAAATTTCTCTTTTTTATTACTCAAGTTATTTGTTAAAAAAATATCTTTATTCATTATTATAGAAATATACTTTAATTATAGATTTGTGAATCTATTTGATTAGTTT
>MDSV01188267.1_pt1 | contig 20150 bp, 14 predicted proteins | sample 810851 | NCBI WGS metagenome assembly MDSV01 (sample SAMN05326640, study PRJNA326480) | marine metagenome | isolation source: seawater | place: Atlantic Ocean: North East | collected 2012 | reverse complement strand
TTAAAAATCATGTCGATTCCACCATTATGGCACCTTATCGAGGCACAGAGTTTCATCGTCTAATGACTAATGAAGAAATTCCTGGAGTCAAAATCAATTCCGCTGCAGACCCTGGACTTCTGTACTACAAAGGAAACGATGGTGGGTCCGGTTGGCCCTACGTCGAGACTCGCCTACCCAAACATGTGTATGAAGAGGCCCAGTCGTATAGGAACTCTCTCCGTCCAGACTATCGCTGATACATAACCAGAAAATACTTTTGTGAATCTGCAATGGTAATTTTTGATTTTGTGCTTCTCGGAAATAAAAGCCCAATTGCCGGGGTTTATAGACTGATCGCATCCTCGATAACGAATCAGTCAATGGGGCCGTATATGGACTGGTATCTTCCCTATTTAACGATAGAGCCTTGATCAAAGACGATAACTGCATCTGCAATTTTCATTAACTCTCGCCGATGGGTGACAACGATAATCGTTGTATAGTGTCTCAAGTGCTGTATTGTCTCAATAATGTCGCCTTCCAACTTTTCATCAAGTGCACTTGTAAATTCATCAAGCAAAAGGATCGACGGCTCCATAATGATTGCTCTTGCCAAAGCAATCCTCTGCCTTTGGCCTCCTGACAATCGACCGCCTCGGTCTCCAAGACGCGTGTCTAGGCCACTTTCGAGTTTTTCTACTGCTTCTCCGACATGAGCATACGCTAGCGAATTTCTCATCATTGTCTCAGTGGCTTTGGGGTTAGCCCAGAGAAGATTCTCTTTGATAGAACCATCAAATAAATAGGGATCCTGCGGAACGTATCCTACCTTCTTCAAAAAACTCGATCGAGAAAACTCTTGAATTGGCACGTCATCAATCAAAATCTGTCCGGCGGTCGGAGCGTAAAGACCTAACATAAGGTCCATAGCAGTTGTCTTTCCAGAACCAGACTCACCGGTCAATACAGTTAAGCTATTTTTTCTAATTTTAAAACTAGCATTTTTCACCGCTCTCGTGTTCGAGGAGCCCATATACCCAAAACTAATGTTTTCAAACGCTAGTTCTCTGTCTACCGCATTGAACTCTCGAACACCATCGGCCATTGCTAAATTTCTTGCTTGCGCGTTCAGACCATCAACTTGTTCGAAGGCTGGCAAGAATCCTTCGATACTGGTTTTTGATTGGAGCGCGGCAGCAATATGCGGCAAGCCACGGAAAAATCCGAAGAGAACTACTGCTAGATCAGTAATTGCATGACCCGCCTGGTATGCTTGATGAATAGCGAACAATGCCGCAACACTCCCCATTGGCACAAACAGAAGCGACACACCGCTTACCAACGTCGAAAATGCGATCGAGGCTTTCGCATGCGAAGAGAATGCATTCCGATATCGAACTGCTACATCGTTGGCGCGGCCAAACGCAAGGATCACCTTGGCACCTGTCAATGCTTCGTGTATCGCCTTCATTACTGAGTTACCAGTCTGCGTGCTCTGCGCACCAAACTTTCTAGAAAACCGCCGGAGCATCCACAGAGGAAGAGTCAGAAGACTGGCAATCAGAAAAAAACGTAACGAGATGCCTGGATAAAGAACGAATGGTATTGACAGATATACCAATCCTTGAGTTGCCGAGACTAATCCGGTCACTGACAGCCCTAAAGTATCTCCCAGTTTTTCGACCTCTTTTTGGAAAGAGTTCAGAAGTTTGCCAATCTCCCCGTTACCAAAAAACTGGTAGCCAGCGGTGAAAAAGTGGCGCAGGGTAGAAGCGAGTAAATCCTCCAGAACGCGGTATTTGATCTTAAGAACAAGAAACTTTGTTAACACCCCGAGAAGTCCGCCCAGAACAAGTGTAAGGCCGAACACAAAGAACAACGTCTCGATATCTAAATTAAGTCCTAAGGCTGCAACTGCCTTATTAAGCCATTCAGTGAGCACATTCGACGAAGACCCTTCGGGTTGAAATAGAACATCAACAATGGGGGCGATCACTATGACGCTCATTGCGTTAACAGCACTTTGCGCTGCCGTTACAAACAACAAAACCACAAAAGCCGCTGGATATTGCCCTACTAGACGAGAAAGGGCTTGCCAAAGGGTAAATCGTTGCTCTCTTGTGAAGTCTGTTTTATTCATAATGACTGGCGGGTACTCTTTCGACGGGAAATGCGATTTCTATAGTTATGCGTTTCGAGACTCGTAACTTGGTAGGGTTTAAGTCACATTACATCTACATCCTGCGAGACGCATATTTTCCCAGTGCACCCTACCACTCAACTTTTCTTCTACACTGACAATATCAACGTACGAAACCCTTCCAATTAGAGATAGGATCAAGAAGAAATACATTTTCAACGCCGTTTTTCGAATCAGATCTATTCGTCTATAATTGTGACCTTGCTTGTCATTTCGATTCCACCTCTCCACTTGTTTTAGTGCTTGAGTCGTCCTGTCATACGCGCAAAGTCTAACTCTCCCCAATACTTAGATGAATATTCTTGGTCTTCATGCCAGCTTCAACAGTCATACCCACGATCCCTCGGCTTGTGTTATATCCGAGGGGAGTGTGCAATTCGCCATCGAAGAAGAACGGCTGACTCGAAACAAGACTGCTTCTGGCCAGTTCCCCGAACGAGCTGTTAAAGCGTCTTTAGATTTTCTAGGGTTGTCCATCAGAGACATTGACTTGATTGCAGTCGATGGTTCGACATATCGTGAAATGGGGCAGAAAATTCAAGGGTACATAGAACATCTCTACGGAGAATGTCCCACCATTTCAATAGTCCATCACCCCGCCGCTCATGCGGCAGGAGCATTTTACTCGAGCACATTCGAGGATGCGCTCGTTTTTAGCGTCGATGGTGTCGGTGATAAGGAGTCGACGAGCATATTTATGGCAAACAGGGAGTCAGGATTAAATTTGCTCCACAAAGAGCCAATTCAGACCTCACTCGGAATCTATTACTCGATCTTTACCTCATTTTTAGGCTTTAAAACCATCGAAGGCGAATACAAATTGATGGGTATGGCATCTTTCGGGGAACCCCGTTTTGAAGCAATCGTTAACGCGATGTCATTTTGTCATTCGAGCGAAAAGATTGTGACCAATTTCCCCAGTGAAATGAATCCGCGCCAGCGGAGTACTCTCTCGGAACCATACTATCAACCCAATCTAGCCAAATATTTAGGTATAGACCGCCCTAGGTCGACCCATGATTTTACCCAGGATCACTATGATGTTGCCGCCAGCGTGCAAAAAGGTTTCGAGAACGCTTATTTAGGAATGATCAACCACTTCAGTGAAAAATACAATCAAAACCAAATCTGCCTATCTGGAGGTTGCGCTCTCAATTGTCTCGCCAATTCTAGACTCGAAGAAAAATCTGTTTACATCATGCCAGCAGCATCTGACCGGGGATTGAGTATTGGCTCTGGATTCTTCGTCGCATCATCGGTAGCAGATACACCAAGCCCTGTTCCCTCGATGTCACTAGGTCTCTCCTACTCAGATGAGTACATCCATCAAACATTAAAGAACTCTGGTTTGCAGTTCTCAAAAGAAAAAGACCCGGCCCAAGTGGTTGCGCAGAAAATAACTGAGGGGTTAGTAGTGGGGTGGCATCAGGGTCGCTCAGAATTTGGGCCACGCGCCCTTGGCAACCGTAGCATCCTTGCTTCAACGCAAATTTCCGGCATGAAGGATAGACTGAATAAAAAAATCAAGTTCAGAGAACAATACAGGCCCTTCGCTCCAGCGATACTCGAGTCAGAGGTATCAAGACACTCGCCAAAACCTTTTCAGAATTCATTTATGACTTCGGCCCTTCTTATTGAGTCTGATCGAGGTCTCCTTGCGGAAGCCATAAATGTCGACAATACCGCTCGAGTTCAAACAGTTCGAGAAGGCGAGAGTCTCTACCCTCTGCTTACACAACTCAAGACAGCGACTGGCTATGGTGGGGTAATAAATACCAGCTTTAATCTAGCAGGGGAGCCTATCGTAGAAACCCCTGAGGATGCTTTAAGGACGTTTGTCGCATCCGGCATAGATACCCTTTCGATAGGAAATTTCGTAGTTGAAAAAAACCGCGGTGAGGTTGATTTCTAAGGTATTCTGCTTGCCGACCGCCCCCATCCAACACGCGATTCTCAGACCGAGAGCATCCCGATAACGTACTTCGAACACCGAGCAAAGCGTAGACCAAAACTTCCTAGCACGCGGTCTTGCTCGCTAGCTGTCGCCCCGTATTTAATCTCAAGTATCAACTCTCCTCTTGGTTCGTAACACATTACACCATTCGATCCTCGATTACTGATTGATACAAATTTAAGATCCGAATCGATCGTAACGCGATACTCTCCACTCGCCGAGACAAAGTATTTCCGAAAATATGTAACGAGGAGCGTAGGCTCAAGTACATTAAGGAACTCTAGGTGAGGATTGCTGGACACAACATCTGTCACCACTGAGCTTAACTCAACTCGAAAGGTGGGGGAATTTAGCGAAAAGCCCTTAGCCTTAAACCGCTCTTTACGCCCGAGCATGTTCTGCTTGATCTTTAGTTCGAGATTTGGCTCTTCGGCGTAGGTAGAGTTCCTACCGTACCACCTAAAGCGCGGTTTCCGTCGACTAGCTATCCCAGCTAAATTGTCCGCCATAAATTGCAGATCAAGCGTGTCCAAGTAAACACTGTTGATCTGACGACCTGAGAATTGCTCCCGGAAAAGTGCGGGGTTTGTCAAAACTCTATCGATGAGTTCCCGTCTGGTGGCAAGATTTGTACGAAATTTTCGCTCGAATCTATAGTCATTTTCCACATCACTGAACTTCCCCATCTCAGTTTAGTCTCTCAGGGTAGACCAGTTGAGCTCCACGAAGAACGTTTGCTTTTTGATCAACATCATCAATTATCAAAGTTAGCCCGCGATCCAAAAGGATAGGCGTAGGTACATTGTCGAACGAAACATCACGCGCTTCAAGAGTCGCTACCGCATAGCCTTTCTTTTTTCTAATCGCCAAGAGCCCACGCAGGACCGAAGATAACTTTGCACCCTTTATTCTTAAGTGAGTACCATCTTTTGAGACGATTCCGTTCGGGGCCCCTGTTACAGAAAGTCGCTTGACCTCAACCCTGCTATTCTCGCCTGCACTTATCGCCTTATCTGCAACATTCGAGATTCGCAGGTCTTGGATTTGAACTGTACTGCCGGAGATATCTAGCCCATCTCCTCCAGAATCTGGCGTTCTCCCAATATTCCCAAGTTCTACTGTCGAAATATTTCCAGTCGCGAAATCCGCATCGAACCCATCCGCATAACTGTTGAAAAACTTGGTGTTCCGAAGAGAGAAATCACTTGCAATGACGTTTAGCATATCATCGCCGTCAAAATTATCGGAAAAAGTGGAGTTGGAAATATCTACGTCTGCTTTGTAAAACGTCACAGCACCTTTCAGGAAACGCGTCTCTTTAACTCCAACTGAGAGGCCCTCGATGATCACATTATCGAAAACGCTTCTTCCCGTTGTCTTCATGACAAGAATACCGCCAGGCCTGCCATTAGGATCTGACGTGCTAAACACTACCGGGTCAGACTCAGATCCATTTGCGAGTATTGGGGCATATGATACCAATCGCGCGCCATTATTTAGCTGGACCTTTGCACCCGGTTCAAGTTTCAAAATACATCCAGCAGGAACTACGACGTCTTGCTCAATAAGCAAGGTACCTTTAGGAATTAGAACTGAGTAGCCGTTCAGAAATCTATCCAAGGTCAAAGAGGTGTCACCACTGTATACCCCGTGTTCTAGTTCGCAGCGGTGCGTTTTGTCAGTGCTAAGTTTCGATCCTGAGAGCGCGAATCGTTCAGAATCGTCGACTAGAGACTGGTGCCTGATTCTCAGCTCCCTGGATTTTTTATCTATCTCTTGGATGCCGACACCATAATTTTGTAGGATTCCAACAATACCTCCAGTATCGGCAACATTACGAAAATCAAACAAGGGATAATCTCGTCGCAGGATATTTATCCTCGAATCTAATTCAGGTTGTATATCTAACCAAAACTCCTTCAGATAAGAGGGATCCGAAAGACGGGCCAACTCTTCTAGATAATGTTGCCGAAATAGCGGATCATCCATGAATTCACGAAGTAGAAACCCCGTATTGTAGGAGTCGAACAATCGCGAGAACCGATCTGAGGGGGTACCCGTGACAAGTTCGTTATAGTTATCATCGGGCGCAGGTTCTAGCAATCCACTAATTGGATTGAAGAAAAATCGGAGATTTACATAACTCAATCCATGCCATGCATTAAAGATGTCGGCTAGCGCAAAGTAGCGCGCGAACAGCGGGACATCAAAGGTTTCTGCCACTGTACTTTCGCCATTGCGAAAAGATGCTAGCAAAAACGTGGCGCGTTGAAGTAGTTCTCTATAGTTCTCTTCTTGATATCTTCCGTAGGTTGTTACGTCTGTTTCAAAAAATTTAACATCGTCCGATGGAAGGGGCGGGTCATCGCCAGAAACGACCCACGGGTCGGAAAATTTCACAAACACTGAGTCGGGACGACGATTGTACTCAGCCAACTGAACATCAAAGTGTTCGTCAACGACATAAATCCCTTTTTCCTGTCCGTTAATTCGTAGTCTGATAAGTTCATAACGCTTGGCAATTATCCCTTCCCGATAAAGCGCTCTTCGAAAGACCCACTCGTGTAGAAATCCTCTTCTCTTTGGTGACATTAATGCGAATCGGCGGAAACCAAAAAACGCCCCATCATCCCGGATAACCACTCTAAATGAAGGCTTCTGATCTTGAACATGGGTACGAACGTCGGTACCTTTAAAGCGCAAACTAACACGAAAGGCTTGATCACCTTTTTGGAGATATCCTGTTACTTTTGCGTGCTCTAAGAGGGCTGACTTTCCGGAATCAATAGCAAGTGAACCTGCGTGTTCTAAAGTCTTGACCGCCCTGAAGCCAAGATCTAAATCGACAATCGGCACAGCCTCTGAATACGTTCGTATAGTTCTCCCCACAACATTTGGTTCGAGGAAAATACTCGCCGCATGTGATAGCCAGAAATTTTTACTGACAGCATCGCGGACAACCCTCGGGTGTGTTGTCCAGAGATTAAATACTGCCACCGAGGACGCCAGGACACCCAGTCCGAGAAAGAAAAAGGTGATCCGGCGTAGTCGAGACCGGAGGGATCTCCTGATTGGAAGTTTGAACTTTATATGATCAGATAGGGGTTGCGTATGCGAGGACGCATTCTCCAACGAGATCATATGATTGGTTTGCTGTCGATGACCCGTATTGAGGAATCCGGTGCTAATGAGCGAATGTCCTGTGCAAGCGACGTAAGAACCTCCAAGTTTTCAATCTCAACGATAAATAAAATATCTACCACATCGGAGGTCTCATCAAAGCGTTTAATTTTTGGACTCCTGGTTCGCTCAGAGACGATTTCTGTAACCGAATCAAGGCTAAGTCCATTGGAAACTGGCCACGAGACAGACAGATGATGCAGCGCATCTGTTTTGCTACTTGCTCTGGTGAATTTCTGCAGGAAAACCAGCCCGAGAATCACCACAGTAGAGACTACCGTAACCTTAGTTTGATTTGCTCCAAGACCAAGTCCGATGGCAATCACCAAAAACAAGTAAGCCAGTTCTTCAGGCTCCTTTATCGCCGCCCGAAATCGAACAATCGACAAAGCTCCTACTAACCCAAGTGACAAGGCCAACGATGACTTTACTATGCTTATGATTAGCATAGTCGTCATTCCTATAATTACAAATGTCTTTGCAAACGTCTTCTTATCTGATAGGGCGAGGGCGAACCTCGAATAGAAGACAGAGACCGCGTAACACAAGAGAAAAGCTATGCCGAGATTCACCGAAAACTCTACGACATCCAATTTCGCGGAACTCAAAAGTCCAGCACTCAATAGACTATCGAGAAGCTCTAATTGACTTGGGGAGCCTTCTGGTGGAAGTGTGTCGACCAAGTTGGAGGTTGTGCTAGTGTTAGCCATCGTCATTGCGTCGATTACCCTAATCCAAAATACGCATACCTCCTGCTATCTTACCTGTTCTCTCGAGACCTTGGTATAACCTTGCCTTACAATTTTTTTCGCTTAAGGCCTGTTACCTACTAGATTCGACTTAGTTTCTGCGACGACTCCCTTCATTTCGGTTCTTTTTAGTGCTCGTTGATAAAAGAAACGCTGAAGCGAAACATGCTTTTGGATGTATGAATTGATGACTCGCGACCTTGTCGCTATTGCTTAGAACACACTGCCACGCTGCTGTCTGCAATGTAGCTTCTTTTGGAGTTTCACACCGCTTTTCGATTAAACGGTCATCGAATTCAATTACGGCGTCACGAATCTCTTTGGGTAACAAAGAGTCCACTCTTATTCCAGCATCTCTATACGCTTGCGTCCGTTGCCAACTGTTCTGAACATACTCTTCAAAGGTCAATTCCACACCCGTATCGACCCAGGTTAACCGCTTAGGATATGTCATCGTATAGTGCCAAGACCACGTATGCATTATCGGTAGAAAGTTTACGAAAAGCATTGGTCGACCTAGGCAAAGTGCCATCGTGTCGATGCCCGTGCCCGTGGTTACAACGAAGGCGCAATGGGCAAGAAGCCAAATATCAATTAGGTCATCCAGCTCTTCGTCTCCCGAGAGATCTACTACCCGAGGTATACCGGATCTGAATATTTGTTTATTGAACCGACCCACCCTGAATACAAAATAGCCCCTATCGGCTATGGCCCTGGCACTGCATTCGAAGTCTTTGATTTCTGAGTTCCGGTAGCTGTGGTAGTCCCAATGCCCCGGTGGCTTTCCAGAAACATGCGCGAGATAGCCAGCATCCCGCACTACATAACAAACAAACTTATCCGTGGGATTTAAGCCATACTTCTTCAGAAACAAACTGACCTGATTACTCTCACTCTCGGAAAATAAGTCCTCTAGGTTTCGGTCGCCGTCCAACTTTCCCCTAGGATCACGCGAATGTGCAGAAACACGAGCCGGATCAAGGATATGCTTTTGCCGGATTGCTTCATAGAGCTGAAGCCAGTATGCGGCATGCTCCGCCCAACTCCAGACTCGAATCTCCCGCCGCACAATTCTTTCAAACGCAAGGTTTGAAGACCGGCCCACAAAAAAGAAGATGTCAAAATATCGGCGGTGGTCTTGAATTTGATCTCGATACCAAAAGAAGTCGAAAATGAAATGACCAACCCGATCTGATGTGAAATATCCGATCCGCACGCGACGAACGATCCCCGAAAACAACACAAGTACAGCGACCGGAAGCATCAATATCCGACAAATTATCTGATAGAAAATCCTCACCAACTTCTTAGTTCGATTTCTCACACTTATCGAAGAGTTTGTTACCATCTGACTCAATCACTAAAAGATGTATTGTTTCGATTTTTACCACAACAGTCGGGTTTGCTATGTCCTAGAGTTTCCGGCATTAAGTAAACATCTTTTCACCCTCGCTACGATTTGCGGGTAGCGTAAACTTTTTCCAGGACCTGCTTTCAAATCTGCTTTTCCTCAAAATTAGCCAAATCATAAATTTTGAGGCCTGAGCCCCCATAAATTTGCTTTCCGCCCAGGGGAGTTTTTCTTATGACATAGCGGAAATCATAAGACCGTGCGAGATTCAAAAGTTCCTCTTCTGATAATTTCTCTATCCGACTCTGAATTCGATTAAGCAAACAAGCAGTTCCTCCACTTTCTTGTTCCCAACATGTCTTCCAGTCAACCCCGAAGTCTTCTAATTTATTGACATATCTTGCAGCAAAATTCCTATCGAACATCAGTGTGTTGTCCCAACGACTAAATATAAATTGCCGATCCGACACTATGGGTCCCGCGTACCCGAGAACAGGACTTGCAAACAATACGGCGCCACTAGATGTCAACGTGAGCTCGTTCAGGCTCTTAAGAATATCTAATTGTCTACGAAGTTCTTCACTTGCGTTGTAAGCCACAGTAGCGAAAATCTGTTCTGTCAATTCTTTGTCGTTCTGACTAAGCTGTGACCAGCTGTCGTTAAACACCTCATGACGAAAATTGTTATTGCCGAGAATGATGCCAGAATAAATCAGAATAATTGCGAGAGCACCCCTTCGAATTGATTTTTTCATAATGAAACAACCTGTGACTGTAAGTGCAATCAATAACAAAACTTTTTGCAGCTCTGCCATTAATCGGAGATCATCAATCTGAATAACAAATTGAAATACCAAGAGCAAAACTCCAAATCCCAGCATCAACCAACCGCGCAATCCCAACGTTCTCGCCCGAAACACGATTAAGACCATTGCAACCAGGCCAATTACAACAAGTGAATGAAGAAGCGCAGCGCAAAGCACGAGTGAAAAAACAATGCGCCCTGTCTTGCCATGTTCTTCGCTTTGCTCTAAGAAAAATAACAGAATTTGAGTGAGTGCCACAATACTGACCACCCAAAGTCCGCGACGAAACTGTAGTGATATAAAGAACTCGCTCGCTAATCCAAAAGTTAGGCCTGTTGCCTGGATTAGCTCAAAAGAAACCAACATAGTGGCTAACGGTCCAAACGTTAATGCCAAACAGTCAATGAATCTCAGATTACGTCGATTCTGGATTGCAATTAACGTCGACAATAAGATTAACAATCCGTTAATTCCCATTGTCTTCCAAAGAAGATCATAGAGTGCGACGTCCCCCACTTCTAACATCAGCGCAAAGCGATACCAATCAAAAACAGAATATTCAAGCGGAGTCGCACCAGCATGTGTTTCGGGCCGGACAAGCAAAACAAAACCGACTAAACAGGCGGCCAACAAAATAAAGCGAGAAAAACGTCTTCTGCTTCTGATCAATGCATAGAGGCCATAACCTGGCAGGAGGAATGCCAAGCCCGACAACATATCCAACGGGTGAATCAAAACACCGAAGCATGAAAGAACAAGAAATAGAGCTATGTAGTCTTTTGCTAGGGAATAAATTCCCCCAATCAGAAGAAACGCAATAACGGCTTTCCGATCAAAGACTAGAGATGAACTATCAAATCCTGGAACAAATCCGTGCGCAACTAAGGCGACGATGATGATTACGAGACCTACATTTGTGCTTGTTGCTTGAGTCTTCAGCGCAAAGAAGCCAACCCACATTGCCATGACGGATAAGGTAACCGCGGCAATCAGATTGATTGCAGGGGTCAAAACAATTGCCCCTAGAAACTGATGGAAGAGAGATATCGGTCGGTTTTCTGCTACAAGACTTAGCGGGAAATCGTCGTATTTACTTGGTTGAAAAACAATGTCTGAGTAGAACAAGTTATAGGTAAGAAATCTATCGACATCGACTCCGTACGCAACCAAAATGATTAGGGAAACCAGGATGAACAAAATTAATTGTTGGCCCAGTAGCCCATCGGACTGGGGACTGTCTATACGCATGGGAAAAACGTTTTAACAGAACACGAAGCTACCAATACGCTGCCCCTTTAATCGGTAGGTGACTTACGGGCAGAAATTTCTCGCTCCACGATCACGGTAGGATATCCTCGAACTACGTTATGAATTCTGCTCAAATATTCGCCAATAATTCCAAGAAGTAGCGAGATAATTCCAAGCGACAGGAGGATTAAGATTGTTGTTGTCGCAAACCCTGCTGCCCACTGCTGTTGAAATACCAGTTTTCCGATCAGATAAATGATACCGAGCATGAAACTACACAATGAGACAAAAATTCCGACTCTGGTTGCCAGTCTCAAAGGAATGTCGGAATGATTCAGAAATCCATCGATAGCCAACGCGATCATTGCTTTGTAGGGAAACTTGCTTTTCCCCCACTGTCTCATGTTTCGTTCATAAGAAATTCCTACCTGCTCAAAGCCAATAGCCGAGATTATCCCACGCAAATATGGCTTCTGATCCTTAACCCGAGCCAACTGCTCAATGACCAGCCTATCGACCAACCGGAAGTCACCTGCGTCAACAGGGATATCATCACTCGATGCTTTTTTTAGCATCCTGTAGAAACTCCTACGCATAAAAGTTCGAAATGCACCTTCCTGTCGCCTCTCACGGATTCCATAAACAACTTTGGCACCCCTTTCCCACTCTCGAAGAAACGAAGGGATTAATTCTGGTGGATCTTCAAGATCCGCATCCAATTGAATTGCAGCATCCCCTCTTGCAGAAAGCAGCCCGGTCAGTATTGATCTTTGGTAGCCGACATTTCGTGAGAACCGAAGCGCTCTGATTTGCGGTCGTGTTTTTGAAAGTCTCAGTAGCTCCTCAAAACTGCCGTCGTCACTGTGATTATCTGTGAAGAGAATCTCATAATCGTACTGGGGAAGTTCACGACTCATTACTGCTTCTACTCGCTCACAAACAGATTCTAGATTACCCCGCTCGTTCAGGACCGGGACTACCACAGAAAGCACTTTCGGAGAAGAATTAACCATAGACTAAAGGGCCCGATGTCATATGGGATATCGTCTTTGCAAGGCCATCCTCCAAATTTGTTTCAGCAGACCAGTTCATAGAAGCCAGCGCTTTCTCAGGGCTACCTACGATAGACATGGCCTCGTTTTCTCGATATGGCAGAGCCCCAAGTATGAGTTCCGATTTCGATTTGGTTAACCGAAGCACCATTTCTGCTACTGCCTTTACTCTGACGCCGTGCCCACTACAGATGTTGAATTCTTGTCCCGCAACGCATTCCAATTCTGCTGCTTGCATGAAAGCCTGAATTACATCCGAGATAAAAACGAAATCTCTTAGTTGACCACCTCTGGTTAGCTTAATCTCATGTCCCGCGAGCGCTTTTTGGATTAGATAAGGCACTAATCGGGAACTGGCCTCACCTGGGCCATACACCATGAACGGCCGCAAAACTACCGTACCCAAATCGAAAAGCAGCGATGACAACAAAACTGTTCGAGATGCTTCTGCTTTTGTTTTCGCGTAGAGGGATAGAGGACGAAGTTCTTGACTCTCATACAGGCTTTCTCCACTTCCGTACTCGAAGCAGGAACCAATGTAGATGAACCGTCGGACCCCATTGTCTCGGGCCGCCGCAAGCAATTTCTGCGTTCCCGATACATTCACGGCTGTTAAATCCTTCGAGTCACACGAGAGATTTGTGACTCCGGCTGCTGCAAGATGGAACACGACTGACACTTTGGGCAACGAGCGATTTAGCTCTTCTTGTGAAGCCGTTGCAAGATCATGCTCTAAAAACGACAAGTAACGATTTGGTTTTCCGAAAAAACGAGCATCTTTTTTCGATCTAACCAATACGCAAACCGCCACTTTTCTCCCAATTAGATACCTTACAAGAGTGCTGCCAATAAATCCTGTTGCTCCTGTGACCAGAAAGGACTTCGACTCGACCGAGCTGTTCAATTCATTTATCGTGCCTAGCTTGTAATAGTTCAGAATTATATTTTCTGGCGCAAGATTGTGCTAGGAGTCCTATGATGCCTCTGCTTTCAGTCGCTTAAAATCTGCTTCTTCTGAAACACCCAATTAATAATTGCCGGTATAAGTAGAAAATGCAAACCTAGCGCCGGGATCATGTACCTCACCAGTGGCGTAAACAAAAACGCGAATAGCCAAAAGTATAACGTAATCATCAAAACAAATAAGCCTAAGCGTCTGGTATGACTTTTTTTGATCACACTCCAGAATCCGAAAACTGTCAGAACCAAGTAGCCACTGATAAGAACTTGGGATATATCTTCGTTTTGGTGACTATCGGTACCATACCAACTCCTAGTTAACTTGAGAACAAAGAAACGTAATGCCAGTGTCGGGTCATCCACAAATCGCTCATAAACAGCTTGTAGTAACTGCTGCGTCGATGGCGGGTTATAAACATTTGCCGGATTACCGATCTTAAGTGAACCGCTACCCTCTCCCGGCATAAAAATAACCGCGTAGATATCTTCCATAAACTCTTTTACGTCAGGGGCCAAGTTGAGTTCTATTTTGTACTCCTTTGAGCGAAGACCGAAAATAAAACCCTCTTCTATGCTACGACTTGCATGAGCCCCGTCTGATAAGAATACAAACTCTCCCTTCTGTTCGTAAAGGTAAACATGCCAGGGTGTTAACGTCGCTATATATCCAAAGAGCAAAAAGACAGCGCCGATTATCCGAGACGAGCAAGCTGCCGGCCGATGCTCGATCCAGAAAAATATAAGAAACGGCACTACCAAAGCAACCCCGATTGGTCGAATCAATGTCGCAACACCTAAGGCGACTCCAACACACAGTAACTGATGCCGACTAAGGCCCTTATTTGTTGATTTCAGCATCACCCAAGCAGCAAAAAACAATGCCGAAAAAAATGGCACCTCGCTGTACGGCTGACCTAAGAACCAAAGTACGAATGGGCTAGACATCCATGCTGCCGCTGTAAACAACGCCAATCTTCCGCCCCAATAGACTTTAGAAATACTAAAAAGTATTAGGCAAGATAACGCCAGTAAGAGAATGTTGTACGCATATACTGCAGTCTCTCTATCAACCAACGTATTAGGTAAAACCCAGAATAAACCTGCCAACAAAACCACCTGGCCGGGCGGCCTGTCTAACGCCGGTCGTTTCTCGACTCCAACTTCCAAGCCGTTTCCCGCCACAAGATTTTCTGCGACTGGCAAGTACCACCCCTCACAATCGCTACAACTCTTTTGCCGAACTGAATCTGGCATAAACTGGAGACAAATCGTAAAAAAAAGCATGGAAAATAAAAAGACCCATAGTCCACCTCGTCTTTCCAAGCGCGGATACTTTCTTTCCGGGTGAACTTTATTACCCATTAAGTATTATCTCGAGCCAGTCTTTATCCAGAAGGATATTCAGAGCGTTTAGCGCTACCGCGTAAGAAAGAAAAACCACACAGCCACTCAACTGAACCCGCTTAGTCGTATGTAGAAGTGCCCAGACTAAGAAAATTAATTCGGCAGCAAAATAAAACACTAGCAGACGTGAAAAGATTTCTGGATAGATAACAAGCGGAATCAAAAAAATAAAAAAACAAAGACGCAAAAATCTAGGGTCAAGATATTTCTCTCTTTTTGATCTACCTGCGATTATCTCGGTAAATAATAACACCGCGCCTACCAGTGCAAGTTTAATCGGCGCTGCAGTTCGAAAAAGTTCTTCTGAGGTATCAATGTGGTAGTAGGTTGTAAAATATGGCAGTCCCAACTTGATCCCGATTTTGATGACCACCACGCTTGCAACACCAAGTATGATTGCAAGAACGTATTCGTTTATTGCTATCTTGCGAATTTTGCTAGATCGGAAAATTTCAGATAGCTGCCTCGCTTTCCAAAATAACAGTGACGTGATCGCGAATACTGAACTCCAGGGATGGAAAAGAAACGACAGGATAAAACTCACTGAAGCAAGCCTATATTTTTTTTGGACTACCGCTGCGAATACCAGAACGCTCGAGCATGTTCCGACAAACTGACGAATGGCGTTTTGTGATCCTACAAAGAAAAATACAGAGCCAAGGATTCCCAAGACGAGTACACCATAGAAATAGGCATTAGGCTTCGATTGTGCTAATTGTGAATACAAAAGTGAAAGTGCGGTTGAGAGAAGAGCCAGACCAAGTATTCCAACCAGCAGTACCAGAGAATCTGAGACATGCCTATCCCTAATTATTCTTGGGAGAAAAGATCCGTGCGGCAGTATCGGACGGGTCAGATCAATTAGAAAATTAAAGGCTGGAGAATTCCGAAAAAACCCTGGGGATTGATATTCCCGTTGCTCCACTTCCGTTAAGTCTTCTAATTTCCAACCGTCTTTCTTTTGGTATGCAGGAGTAATCCAGGGTGGTATTCCCGTCTCAAAGTAAACAGAATACCTCGGGAGATCAAATGTCGCCGGTTTAGTCGCGTAGACCGCGGTCAAAATTAGTAGCGAAACAAATACTGAGAAATAATTTGTCCTACGGGACAATAATCCAAAAACAAGTATATGGCCCAGTAGCCAGAGACCCAACAACAAAGAGAGTGCTATGTTTGGCGCCATTGCAGCAATAATCACATGACTCAGTTAGTTGTGGGACTCATATATGTTGGAATATTACTAACGCCTGGCTGGCTATTGGCGAGGCTTCTGTTTCCAAGTCACCATAAGTTCCTTCTCTCGTACTCACTTAGCCTGCTCATATTGGCGGCAACCCTGGTGGTAGCCTCTGCCGCCGGGTATTACCCTGTAGGCTGGCTTAAATTAATTGGTTGTGTAGTAGTTGTCTTATTTACTATCAACTTGTTTTGCAAACCTTATCAACAAACATCTGACGCAGAACTAGAGAAACGATCAACCCCATCCGAGCCGAGAAACCAAAAACTAGGTGCGCTTCTCGTCCTTTTTAGCTTTTCGTTCTATCACCTTGCCGTAGGGCCGTACTCGGAAATTCCATCTGATATCTGGATCCATCTAGCGCGCGTCAATAATATCTTCCTAGGGTCAGATTCAATAGCAAATGGAGTTTGCCCTCCGGTTCAGTGCGTATCAGATCAAGGTCATTTAACTTATCTTCTCCACTCCTCTGTTGCAACATTGGTAGGAGTTAACCCAATTGATCTTATAAACATCAGCACCTTAGTGGCTGGATCGATCTTTTTATTGTCTGTTTATTTCTTTAGTTTATGTGTTTTTTATGATGGTGGAGTCCCCAGTCGACTTTGTTCTCTAGGTGGGGCTCTTGCCGCACTACTAACGCTACTAATATTTGGAACCGCATCTTTTTCCTTCGTGCGGTACTACAGTTATTTTCCCGTTGTATTCGCTTTTCCCGTATTTTTTCTCGTGATCCTACTCTTTAAAGACTTCTTGGAAGGTAGATCGTGGTCGACTCTTATTTGCTGGTTATCCATCCCAGTCTTAATTTTGCTGATACAGGGAATTCATCGTCAGGAAGCTTTCTTTTCCCTGGTGGTTTTAGCTGCTCTAGCATTGGCTTATGGCGTTGAGACATTTTTTTCTCAAAGATCTTTTTTAGATTCTTCATCCCAGTCCAGAAGAAGGTCACTCTTCTACCTAACAATAGTTTGCATTATCCTTGCAATTAGCCTTCTTCTTAGGCTTGAGTTAAATGAATGGAGCGGTACACCGCATGTTGTCGATGCTGGCTTATATTTCAATTTACTGCAAGGCCTACCGCTAGATAATCCTTCTTTCAGACTGTGGGACACAATTGGATATTCAGGGCTGGTTGTTCTCATCTGGGCCATCTTCCGTTGGCGAACGGTGGTGCAATCGAAGTTTTTACTGGTAAGTCTACTTCTTCCATTATTAACTAATCTTAATCCTTTCTATGCCGCTCTTTTCCTACGCTTGGATATGCCCTCTATTCTTTGGCGCACAGCTTATCTCTTTCCTGTTGGAATCTTGGCAGCATTTTTGATCGTGAGTTACGTCTTTCGATCAGCAGACGGCAGAAATCGAATTCCCGACTACCTACTTCTAATTTTTCTGATTGCTGCGTGCGTCCCGTGGCAGATTGGAGATTTCTACAATAGGACTAGCCGAATACCGAGTCTCTACCCCACTGAGGCAACTAGCGGGGCTCAATTGTGGAAAGATTTGATTGACGCCTCTCTCGTAATTCAGTCTCAGATTCCCATCAAAAGGATCATCACCGACTCGACGACGGGATTCATCCTAAACGCCTCGATGCGGGGACACGTGCAATCCCGATCTAAGGATGTCTATTTTCCCAACCACAATCAAGATTATCAGCACGATTTCTTGAAGTCTGATCATTCGGGATCAATATTGGTGATTAACCGACGTGATGGAAAAGTTACGGATAGCGCACGATATTCCGGACACTGGCCGTCAAATACACTCCAAGTATCTCAAAAATATCCACCTGATTTAGATAGCTTTATAGAAAATCATCCAAGTCTTTTCGAAAGGCTTTGGGTCTCCGGGGACATTGAGATATTTCTGATGAAATACGATGCCCACTAACCCGTCTTCTAAACTCTGTGTTGTATTGGTCGTGTCCACACTGGGGCGTACGGGGCCCACTCGACAACTTCTTAACCTCGCGAGACATCTGTGCGCTCTGTCTGTGGCAGTGCACATTGTCACCCTTTCTCCCGAACCCAACGAAAGTCTGATTGATCTTTTTCGTTCCTCAAAATTAACTCTCCACAGCCTAGATCTCACACGACTTCAAAGTATTCTTTTCGGAATTACCCGATTGAAAAACCTGATCACGGAACTGGACCCCGACATTATTCATTCGCAGGGATTACGATCCGATGCACTCTGCGCGTATCTCAAACATCCAGTCAAGATCACCACCCAGCGCAATAATCCATCCTCCGATTATCCTCGCCTCTACGGGCCCCTTGTTGGTCGATTGAGTGCGCTATTTCATGTTTACATTCAGCGCAATCTCTTAGTTGTGAAGTGTGCAAAAAGCATCGACCAAGAGAGTAAAAAGAACCAGCGTAGGTCGTTCGTCATACCGAACGGCATTGACGTGAAATCATTTTCTCCTCTTGAGAACCCTTCAAAACGAACGCACCTTCGCGAACGGCTCGCACTACCGAAAACGGGCCGTCTGTTTCTTTATACTGGACCGTTGATTGCGCGAAAAAATATCGCCTGTTTAATTAAGGTATTCTCGACCTTAAATATTAGCGATGATCATCTGATCATCCTAGGTTCCGGTCCCGAGAGCGTAGTGCTTCGTCAACTTGCAAATCATCATCCGGGGATACATTTCAGAAATTCAGTGCCTGATGTTCTGCCGTATCTACGGGCTGCCGATTATTTCATCTCTGCATCATCTGACGAGGGCCTCCCAAATAGTGTCCTTGAAGCGCTCGCAACCGGTCTGCCTGTTCTTTTGTCCGACATTCCCTCACATAGAGAGATTCTTGAGCGCACACATAATGCCGGCGTCTTCTTTGATCCCCAATTCCCGCAAAGTTTAAGTCGATTAATTCCTGACCTACCCAACAGGCACTTATCTTCATCTGCCGCTCGCGCGCTTGCGTGCACACATTTCGATAGCTTCAAGGTCGCAGAGCAATACCTCGCCCTGTACGAGAACAGTCTCTAGAAAACTTTCTATACCTCGCTGAGAGCAGATAGTGTTCAAACTTATTGCTTCCCAACGAATACCTAGGTGTGACATCTTGGTATTTGACACAGTCGGGGCTGGCTGGATAGACACATGCCTCCCAAAAGGAACAAGAAGCACAACGATAAGTTTCCGCGATGGGTCTCCGGTCATTTTAAGCTTCCGATTCCTCCTGGGAATTCTCCGCGGTCTCTTTAAGTACTCGCCTTTAAAGCCCGCGTGGATCTCGACTCTTTTACTAAGCGGCGCTGTAGAACATATTTCACCAAAGATCATAGTCAGTGTCGCGGACAACAACCTAACGCTGGCGCGATTTGCTGAAAACAACAAAACTCTCCAAGTCGTACTTATCCAAAACGCGATTCGAGATACTGTCGGCTCAATCACGTCGAAACAAAACCTACCTACCTATCTTGCTTTCGGGAAGACTGAGCTCGCAATCTTTTCCCAGTTGGGAATCTCCTGTGAAAGTTATATTCCTATAGGCTCTGTAAAGTTAGGTCTTTCCATGAGACCTGAAAATGCCGGACTTCTTAAAACTGAAGAGATTGCTTTCATCTCACATTATCGCCCCTCAATGTTTGACGAGACCCGATCAACCCTCGACCATCTGATTGAACAAAACCAACGGCGGCTGTTTTCTGCTTGTATTGGTTACATCGGAAACTCGGATCGCCATTTAATTGTTCTGACAAAAACCCGAAATCGAGAAGACCAAAAGGCTGAGCGTTCATACTACATTGGTCTTGCTCACCAAAAACCCATTTCCTTCGTTACACCCGACAAAGCTGAGCGAGAGCTAGATTCTTATCTTGCAGGGCTCTCAAGCGCTCTTGTAGTGCATCCAGGCTCCACCTTGGGACTTGAATTATTCGGGGCCGGAAAAAAAATCATAACTGGTGCGAGTGCTGATTCAGAATTAGTAAGTGCTTGGGGCATCTCAGAGTACCTTAAAGCACTTCCCCCCTTCACCAAGCTCGGGGCAGATCAAGAAATGGCAGACTT
>MDSV01142471.1_pt1 | contig 20152 bp, 21 predicted proteins | sample 810851 | NCBI WGS metagenome assembly MDSV01 (sample SAMN05326640, study PRJNA326480) | marine metagenome | isolation source: seawater | place: Atlantic Ocean: North East | collected 2012 | reverse complement strand
TTTAAGATTAGATCGTAGTCACAAGCATATTTTATATTCACGGAAACTCCCCCTACAATTTTTAGATAGCTTCTTCTAAACATAACAGAAGAAAATGGAATTATATTTTTATAAACAATAATATGATCAAAATTTTGAATTTCTTTCAATTTGGGAAATAAGCCAATTTTTTTATTTTCTTTATCAATAAGTGAAACACGCGAACCCACTAAATTAATTTGATTATTTTCATTCAAAAATTTTTCCTGTAAATAAAGACGTCTTTTGTTACTAAAATCATCAGAGTCCAATATAGAAATATATTTTCCACTTGCTTTCGTTAAAGCAAAGTTTAAAGCCTTAATCCTTCCTACGTGCTTTTTTAAAATAAAAATTTTTACTTTTTTATTTTTAATTTTTTGCAATATTTTTTTTGATTTATCTGTTGAGCAATCATCTACTATTATCAACTCCCATTTTTTAAATGATTGATTTAAAATTGAATTAATAGAAGACTGCAAATACTTCTCTGTATTATAAACTGTCATTAAAACTGAAACCTTAGAATTCTTCATTAAATTTTAAAAAAATTAGAATGGCAGTATGAAATTAAACTATCTAATTCTTTAATAAAATATTTATCTTTTTTAAAATTAAATTTTTTATAATAAATACTTTTATAAGACAATTTATTTGTTTTAATTAAATTAGAATTTTTAAAATTTATTTTTATTTTAATATTTTTCCTAGAGGCTTGAAATCTTTTTTTTATAATACTTATAATATTTAAAAGACTAATATTATTTTCTGAGCAAAAATTAATTACTTGTGGTAGTTTTTTTTCCTTTATAATAAATTTATTTATAATGAAAAAAATAAAATCACAAAAACTTTCTATACTGCTATAATTTCTATAAAAATTTTTTTTAGATAAAATTGTTGATTTTTTATATAGGACCAGATCTTTAATTACTGAATTTATCAATAGATGCCAACACTTAACTTTTTTATTACTTGGATAACCAAACAAATTGGAGGACCTTAAAATTAATAGTTTCGTCCCTTTTTCAATTTTTTTCAATTTTTTTTCTCCATCTAATTTACTTAATCCATATATACTACTTGCGCTGGGTCTGACTTTTTCATTAATAATGCCAGTTAAATTATCTTTATACACATGAGCTGAAGACAAAAAAATAAAATATTTAACTCCAGCATTTTGAGCAGCTCTAAATAGTTTTTGAGCTTTTAACGAGTTTACCGAAAATGTTTTTCTTTTATTTTTGGATTTATTTAAATCATAACCTGCACAATTTATGATTATTTTTTTATTTTTACATAATTTTTCTAAACTTTTTGAAGATTCCCAGTTTATTTTGGAGTACTTAAATCCTGCTTGAAGTATTTTTTTTCTTGATGTGGCTGTAATATTAATTTTTTTTTTTTTTAAGTATTGTACAAGTCTTCCTCCAATTAAACCGGACGCGCCTGTTATTAAAACTTTTATTTTATTGGCCATTTGTAAGGTATAGATTTATCAAATGGTAATTTTCTAATTATTTCTTCATCACTATACGGAATTGAAGCACAATTAGCTAATATAGATGTTTTGTTTCCAACATTAATAAAACCATTCCAAATTAATGGTGGAACAGTAACCAAGAAGTAATCTTTTGGAGATAAATTTAATTCTTGAATCTTTCCTTTTGTTTTACTGTCTTTTCTATCATCATACAGTACAAATTTTATTTTTCCCTCTACACAAACGTAATTAAGTGTCATCTCTTTATGCATATGCCATGCTTTGATTTTATTTGGAAATACTGTTGAAAAATAAACTTCACCAAATTTTTTGAATACTTTACTATCACTCCTTATCATATGCATAACAGAACCCCTTTCGTCTTTGATTTCTTTTAGTGGGGTTATCTGAATACCTTCGATCATATTTTTAGCTTTTTTTAAAAAAATTATTAATCTGATTTTGCGTCACTTGATTTATATCCATTTTATTTAGGTAACAATCATACCAAATTGCTGCCTGTATAATTGAATTTTTCATACTCCATCTAGTTTTCCAATTGAGTTTTTTATAAGATTTATTTGAATTTAGTTTTAGTAAATTTGACTCTTTAAATTTTCCTTTTTTTTTAACGATTTTACATATTTTATTTTTATCAATAATACCCATTACAATCTTTATAACCTCTCTGACGCTTTTGGTTTGATTACTTTGGGGACCAAAATTCCATGATTCGGAATAAATTTTTGGGTTTTTATATAATTTTTTTGCCAATATTAAATATCCTGAGATTGGCTCAAGAACATGTTGCCATGGTCTAGTTGCATGAGGACTTCTGATTATAAGATTTTTTCCATTAATAATAGCTTTAATACAGTCTGGTATTAATCTATCTTTTGACCAATCTCCCCCACCTATAACATTACCTGCTCTAGCTGAAGCTACACCAATTTTTTTATTTTTGTAAAAAAATGATCTATTGAAAGAATTATATGCTATTTCTGCTGCAGCCTTTGAGGCGCTATAAGGATCGTCACCTCCTAGGATATCTTCTTCTTTGTAACCTCTTTTTATTTCTTTGTTGTGATAGCACTTATCTGAAGTAATCATTACTAAAGATTTAATACTGGAACAAAATCTTGTTGCTTCCATTACATTTATTGAGCCCACCATATTAGTTTTAAAAGTTTTTAATGGATTAATATATGACTCTGAAACAAGAGGTTGAGCTGCTAAATGAAAAATAATACTTGGTTTGTATCTTTGAACAGATTGTTTTAATTTTTTAAAATCAAGAATATTAGCATAAATATTTTTAACTTTTTTATAGTTTACAAACATCTCATAATTTTTTTTCTTTGAATCGTTTTGTGAATACCCAATAACCTTGGCACCGTATTTTAACAGAACTGATGTTAGCCACGATCCTTTGAAACCAGTATGACCTGTAATAAATACTTTCTTATTTTTGTAAAATTTCTTTAACTGATCCACGGCGCCCTTTTTGCTTTATAAAGCTTGTTTAAAAATTGTTTATCTCTCATAGTATCCATGCATTGCCAGAAACCAGTATGTTTAAAAGCCATTAGTTGACCTTGGTTTACAAGTTTTTGTAAAGGTTCCCTCTCAAGCATTATGTCGTCACCTTTAATAAAATCAAATATCTTATAGTTGAATACAAAAAAACCTCCATTGATCCAACCTGTGGTGCTCTGAGGTTTTTCTCTGAAGCTTTTTATTTTATTTTTTCTTAAAACTACCTTACCAAATCTTACAGGGGGTCTAACAACAGTCATTGTTCCAATTTTTTTATGTCTTAAATGAAAACTTAATAATTTTTTTATATTCTGATTTGTTAAACCATCACCGTAGGTTAGCATAAAAGTTTCTCCTCTTTTAAAATATTTCTTTAATTTTAAAAGCCTCCCTCCAGTTAAAGTATTTTTTCCAGTATAAATTGCATGAATTGTGGATTTAGATTTTTTATTAAAATAATATTTTTTTATGACATGACTTTTATAACCAAGGGCTAAAATAAATTCTTTGAAACCATTTTTTTCATAAATATCTGTAATATGAGATAGTATTGGTTTATTTCCAATTTTAACCATAGGTTTGGGTATAGTTCTAGTTTCTTCAGCTAGTCTACTTCCCAAGCCGCCACATAAAATAACTATTTTCATTATTACTATTATAATTAATTTTTTTTTAAAGATTTTTTAATACTTTCTGCTACAAAGTTTAATTCTTTCTCACCTAAACCTGGATAAACCCCAACCCAAAAAGTGTTTTTCATAACGATATCTGTTTTTTCTAAATTACCTGATACTTTAAAATTTTTTTTTATATAAGCAGGCTGCTTAGTCAAATTGCCAGAAAATAAAAGTCTAGTTCCAATTTTTTTATCATTTAATTGAGAAATCATATATTTTCTATCAATTTTACAATTTTCATTTAAAGTTATGGGAAAACCAAACCACGATGGATCTGAATTAATTTCTGCTTCAGGTAAAATTAAATCATCAACATCTTCAAGATTCTTTTTTAAAAATTTGAAATTTTTTTTTCTTTTATCTATAAATTTAGAAAGTTTGTTTAATTGTGCTAGCCCACATGCTGCCTGCATATCAGTAATTTTCATATTATATCCAACATGGGAATAAATATACTTGTGATCGTATCCGTAAGGTAATTTTCCAAGTTGCCAATTAAATCTTTTTTTACAAGTATTTGCAAATCCAGGTTCGCAATAACAATCTCTACCCCAATCTCTGAATGATTCAGCAACTCTTTTTATTCTAAAATTATTAGTAAAAACAGCGCCGCCTTCTCCCATCGTAATGTGGTGTGCTGGATAAAAACTTAGGGTAGCTACATCGCCAAAAGTTCCGGTAAACTTTCCTTCGTATTTAGATCCTAGAGCGTCGCAATTATCCTCGATAAGCCACAAATTATGTTTTTTACAAATTTCAGAAACTTTTTTTAAGTTAAAAGGGTTTCCTAAGGTGTGAGCAATCATAATTGCTTTTGTTTTTTTACTAATTGCATTTTCAATTAAATTCTCATCAATGTTGTATGTTGGTATTTTTATATCTACGAATACAGGTATAGCCCCATTTTGAAAAATTGGATTTACAGTTGTTGGAAAACCTGCGGCCACAGTAATCACTTCATCACCTGGTTTAATTGCTCTTTCTTTATGTAAAGGAGATGTAAGTGAAGAAAATGCTATTAAATTAGCTGAAGAGCCAGAATTCACCGTTATTAAACTTTTTACCTTTAAATATTTTGCTAAATTATCTTGAAAATCTCTGTTAAACCTACCGGAAGTTAACCATCCATCCAACGAGGCATGGATTAGATTTTTTATTTCAGACCTATCAATAACTCTACCCGATGAAAGTACATCAGTTTCGCCTGGAATAAATTTTTTCTTCTTAAAACTTATGTCGCAAAAATCGTCGGTTAAGCTTTCAATTTTTTTTTTTATTTTATCTAATTTTTTATTTTTCATTATTTAATTATACTAATTATTTGTTTTCCAAATTATTTTTTTATTAGGAATATAATTATTTTTATCATAGTCTTTTATACTATTAAAAATTAATTTTCCTTTTGCTTTTCTTTGTTTCCATACTTTCTTAACAAAAGATTTGACTGACATATGTTTTCCACTAGCTAAATCCCAAATTTGAGGAAATTTTTTTTTCTTTTTTTTAAAATCTGCCATTTTTAAAATCGACTTTGCTGCATCATCAACTTTTGTAAAATCCCTTTTCTGATCACCTTTAGTCATAAAAAAATCTTTTCCTTCTTTTGCAGCTTTTATAAGTAAAGGCCATAATCTATTTTCTTTCTCTCCATCTCCATAAATATGAAATAATCTTGCAACTCTACATTTTATTTTTAGTTTTTTAGATAAATTTAAACAAATATTTGAAAATAAAAATTTACTGAAGGCGTAATTAAAATAAGGTGACTTTTTATTGTCTTGTAAAAATTTATGTGTAATTTTTTTATTCTTAATTTGATACTCTGTACACGATCCGATTATTACCCATTTTAAGCAATTAGCTCTTATAGCATTATTTAATAATCTTGAAGATTGCACCACATTAACCGCATAACATTTTTTAAAAGATGTATACTTTTGATAAACACCAGTCGCAGCCATATGAACCAAAACATCACAATTTCTTAACTCTTTCCAGTTTTTATCAAAAGGACCAACTAACCATTTTAAATTTTTAATTTTTTTATTTTTTTTTTTTCTAGTTGTGGCAAAAATATAGTTATTTTTTTTTACTGCTTGTTTTATAAAGTTTTTTCCGAGAAATCCTGTTCCCCCTGTCAAAAAAATTTTCATATCTTTTTAAAATTTAGTTTTCTAAATATAAAATAGAAAGTTGATAAATATGTATTGGGGTAAAAAAGGTTTTTAAGTATATGTTTTCTAAAATTAATGAATTTAGAACCGCCTTTCTCTCCCATTAATATAATTTTTATTAAATAATTTACAAAATTTCTTAAGGCAAAATTTTTACAATAAAAATATCTGGAAAAGCTCAAGCCATTTTTTCTATAAAATTCTAATATTTCTGGAATTCTGATTATTTCAATAAATGGATAAAGATCTCTCCATTCTCTTTGTCCTTGAAGATTGACTGATAATGGTTCGGCTTGAAAAAAAGCTTTTGATTTTGAGAATGCGCTAGCAAATATTTTCACATGGGGGCATGTATTTTCAAAAGTTGCATATGTTCTTGTATCCTGAATTAATTTTTGATCAATTATCTTTAAATTATCTTTCCATTTCTGCCTGTTAAAAACAGATAAAAATATACCTAATAAAAAATCATAAGAAACTTCTGGATGAATTAAATCTAGAAAGTTCATTTTTTTGCTTTCTTTTTTTTTGGAAAATTTATTCATCTGTTGTGGTAAATCTTTTGTATCAAATGTTTGGGAAGATTTAAAAACAAAATCTGATTTTAAATTAAATGAGTTTATATAAAAAAAATCTACATCTTTATTGTTTTGAATCAAGCTACCAATTTTTTGAAGAGCAAACGGTAAAAGCAAATCATCGTTTCCTATGATCCATACAAATTTACCTTTTGCCATTTCAACTACCTTTAAAATGTTAGCTCCTAAACCTAAATTTTTATTATTTTTATTAAAATTAATATTTAAAACTTTTTCGTATGGTTTGATAATTTCTTTAATATTTGAATCGGAACAATTATCGGAAATGCAAATTTCAAATTCAAGTTTAGAGTTTTCGTTAGCTTTTAAAATAGAATTTAAACAATTATTTAAACACTCAGGTTTATTATAATTTGGGATACAAATTGATAATTTCATTTGTTATTTATTAGAGTTATTTTTCCACTTTCAAACTTAAGAATTATATCGCACTTATCTAGAATACTTTTTTTATGTGAGCTTATTAAAATAGTTTTTTTTCCTTTCATAAGGTAAATTGAGTTCATTACTTTTTTTTCAGTTTCTTCGTCTAATGAATTAGTTGCCTCATCCATAACAAGTAAATTTGGATTATTATAAAGGGCTCTTGCTATTCCAATTCTTTGTCTTTGTCCTCCAGAAAGCCTTACACCAAATTCACCTACTTTTGTTTCAATTTTTTTAGGCAAAACTTGAATAAAATCTTTCATCTGAGAAACTTCAAGGGCATTCTCAATTTTATTGATATCAATAATTTCTTTTTTAATGCCGAAAGCAATATTATTTTTTATTGTATCATCTATTAAATAAATGAATTGCGGAATGTAACCAATATTATTCTGCCATTCTCTTATGTTTGAAGAAATATCTTTTTCATCCACTTTTATTTCTCCAACTGTTGGATTTAGAATTCCAGTAAGTAAATCAACAAAAGTTGTTTTTCCGGAACCGCTTTCTCCAAGAAGTCCTATTGTTGTATTAGCCTTAATTTCTAAATTAATATTATCTAATATAATTTCTTTATTTTCTGGATACGAATAATAAATATTTTTAAATTGTATAGAATTTTTAAATTGAAGTTTTTTTTGAATATTATTTTTAATATAATTTATTTTTTTTGTTTCAGTTTGTAGATCTTTATAAATCTCTTCCAAAGATGCATAGCCATATCGCATCGTGACAAATGAATTCATAATTCTGTTTACACCAGGTAAAATTTTAAACGATGCTGCAGCAAACATTCCAACTATTATTATTATGTTTCCTATTTCATAATCTGAGTTAATTAAAAAAATAATCGCTATTATCAAAATAACTACCGCAAAAAGTTCTAAAATAAATTTCGGAAGATTTTGCATAAAGAAAGTTTTCCCAGCCATTTTGGTATAATTATTGATATGAAATTTAAAATATTCATAAAACTCTTTCTCTTTGCCTAATACCTTTACATCTTTAATACTACTAATGCCTTGCTGGATATCTTTAACACTTAATGTTTGATGAATTACTCTTTCTGATGCGATTTTTTTTAATTTCTTTCTGGTAATAAAAAGATAAACAAAACTAAAAACTCCGAATAAAATTAAAATTAAGAAAAAACCTTTAAATTCAATAGTCATTAATAATATCGAAATACCTAAAATTATTAATAATTCAGTAATGAATATAATTAATGGTAATGCGAATGAGTATATAAAATTACCAACTTCAACATTGATATTTTGAACAAGTTTTGATGAATTTGTTTTTAAATAAAATGTATAATCTTTGTAAAGGTAATTTTTAAACAATTTTCTTGAAATTTTTGAATTTAAATTAAAAATAAATAAAGACTGATACCAAGTAAGAAATGACAAAAAAATAGTTTTAAGTAGATATACAATAAAAATGGATGCTAATGATAAAATTATTAAATTATATTTATCAAAATTTTTTATTATAGGTAAGTATTCTTTGACTTTTTCCAAATATACTGAATTTGCTCCATTATCAGTCAATAATGATAGGATTGGTATTAGCATTCCAATACCGAGCATTTCTAATATAGCGCCTATTAAAACCAAAAACGTAAGTATAAATGATTTTTTTCTCTCATTTGAATCAAGTACAAATAGTAATTTATTAAGTGCGTTTTTCATGTTTGGGCAAATAAAATTTAAATTCTGATTAATTCTTTAGTGATTGAATTTATATAATCGCTCTTTTCAGTAAAAAGAAAATTTTTTAAATTAATAAAATTTTTTTCTTTTGATACATTTTCCCACCAATCATCAATGATATTACAGTTATTATTTACAAATTCCGCAGCCTTGATTGGGCATGTATATAAAATTTTAAGTTTTTTTAATTTTTTTAATTTTTTTACAAAATGCATGTTCAATTCATTAAATTTATTATCTGTTATTAATATAAAAGGTACACCAACATACATTAATTCGTATAAAGGAGTTGATATATCGTTTATTACAACTAATTTTGAATTATAAAAGTGAACTTTTGATGAATATGTTTCAGCAAAATTTATACTGTTTCCAAATTTTTTTTTCCAAATTTTTTCAGCAAATTTACTAGTAGAATCGGGAAAAAGTTTTAGCAAAACATTCTTCTTGTTTTCATTATTTAAATTATTAAAAAAATCATAGTTATTGCCTAAATAAGGATGATTGTTTTTTTTTATATTAAAACTGTGAAAACTATGAAATGAAATTTGAGTTGGAAAAATTAAAATTTGCTTATTGTTTTTTATATTTGATCGTAAAACTTTTTTATATCTTGTAAGAAAATGCTGACCTAAACCTTTAGGGTTAGTCCAAAGAAATCTTTTTGTTGAATATTTTTCTTCTAATATATTTTGAAGTGAAAATATTGGTTCTTCAATACAACCACCGTGCTGAAATGTAAGTAATTTTCCTTTGTTTTTCAATATTTCCGCAACTAAAAAATTATAATGATCATTAATTCCCAAGTTTACAGCGCTTCCGATCTTTGAAATTCTTTTGGCAAAAAATAAATCTTGTCTTTTGGTAAAATGAAATCCTTCTAGATATGTTGCTGGAAGTAATTTACCTACAAGTAAATTAAAAACTCTGTCTAATAAATCATTTTCTTTTACTTTAATTTTATTTCTAGCTTTTCTATCAATTTTAAAAAAATATTTTTTTTTATAAAAAAATTTACTTGATGGTAAAAAAAATATTCTACCAAAGCTTTTGAAAAAAATTTTTATGCTATTTTTTATTCCAAAATATCCTTGCAAAATTAATGTTGGTTTAAATATGAATACATAAGATCTTAAGAAAAAATTTGGTAAATTTGTCACAAAATTAAAAAAAGAACTATTTCTTAAAATATATTTTTCTTTTTGTGTTTTATTTTTTTTTCCTACGATTTGAATTCCAATTTCTTTAGCTATTGTTGCCCTGACTAATTTTTGATAATCTAGGTCGTATGAAGTAAATCTTTGAAATTCATATCCATCAAAAAAAACTTGAGTAAATAAAAAATCGTTTGTGCAAATGTTTCTAAATTTCTTTTTAACATTTTTAATAAGTTTAATTTCTTTTATTAAAGTATTAATTAAATTTAATAAAAATCCGTCTAAAATTAAACCCCAGTATTCTTTTGTATAATTTGTATTGTGAAAAGCATTAAGTTGTCGGGTTAATTGATTTCTATATTGGTTTATTTTTTTATAAAAATAATTTTTTTTTATTTTAAATTTTTCAATTGAAGAAATACTGTTTGCATACCCGTAATTAAGTTTTTTCAAATCTCCTTTTTGGTACAATCGTAACAAGTATTCATCGGTAAATATAAAATTTTTATATAATTTATAATTCGGTTTTGAAAAACTAGTAATTAAATATTTTTTTTTCTCTGTCATTTCAAGAAAGTTTATAGGGAAAGATTTTATTTGAGTTTATTTTTTATTAAAATATAATTATTATTGCTTGCAAAAAATTTATTTACCTATTGAAGCTTTTTTAATAATTAATTTTTTTCCATCTTTAGTTCTTATAAACGCATTCGGGTATGGATCTTCAAGCATTCTTATTTTATTTAATAGAAAGTCAGCCTTTTTTTCTTTCAATTCTTTTAATGTTATTTCGCTTTGTTCAGGCTTTCTTCTTTTGTAAACTTTATAATTTTTGGTAGGTTGTTTTTTTTCTCTATATTTTCCACTTAACATTTTTTTTGTTAATAGAATACCAATTTTTGTCATTCTATTAAATATATCCTCAATGCCCCCGGTTAGGAGAAATTTTTTTTGCAAAATAATATTTCCAGCATCTATTTTGTTATTCATTCTGAACAAGGTAATAGAAGATATTTTTTTCCCATCAATGATTTGATTTTGTATTGGGCTTCCACCTCTATATTGTGGTAGCTTTGATGGGTGCAACATTACACATTTATATCTATTAATTAAAACTTTACTTACTTTCCAACTCCAACCATAAAAAAGAATAAATTTTGGATTAAATTTTATTATTTTTTTATTCCTAAGTTTCTTTTTAGTATCTATAATTAGTATATTTAATTTTTTATTTTTTTTGAGTTGTTTATAAATTGACAACGCCCAATTTCTGTAACCCACAGCTACAATTCGCATTATTATTTGATTAATCTAATGATTCTAAATGCTTCGGCGTACTCTGTGCCAGTTTGTATTCCTCTATAATTAGCTAGCGTTTTTAAGCCAAATAAAGAGCGTGGATGAGGTTTTTTTCTAATTTCATTCTCATAACATTTTAAAGCTTTCCATTTATCATTTAAATTTTTTTTGCTTAAACTGACAAAATAATTAGGTTTAAAATTTTCAGTGTAAGCCCATTCAGAGCTAGACAAAATTTCAAAAGAATATATTTCTTTAGCAGGGCTTTTACTTCCAACTGGTCTTGTTGCCATCATTACAGATTGAAAAACTACTTTATGATCTTGGTTTAAATCATTTTTTGAATGTGTAAAAATTATTTCTGGATTTTGTTTTTGGATCTCTTTTTCAATGATTTGATTCAATTTAATAGTAGGTAAAAAATTTAAACTCCCACAAGGGTTATCATGAAAAACCACATTTGTGACAGACATTGTTTTTAAAGCTTTCAAGCACTGTTTTTTTCTATCGTTAATTTCTTTTTTTATTTTAATATAATTTTTTCTAAGATTACTATAGCGACAGCTATTTCCCTCTGCTAAAAATAAAACGCTAAAATTAAATTTCTTTTTATATTTTGAAATAAAGCCTCCACAACCTAATATTTCGTCATCAGGGTGAGCTGCTACTATTAAGATTTTTTTTTTCATTTTTTTAAAAATTAAAGATACGGATGATATCTATTAGTTTTATAATCTCCTATATTATACTTTTTGAATAAATTACAACCATAAGTAAAAATTTGTTTTGATCTAATTTTTGATAAATTTTTTGAATGCCTGGTATGATAAAATAAATTCTTACTAACTAATTTACCTTTAAAACCCTTTAAGATTAATTTTAAAATTAATTCATAATTTTCTAAGCCAGTATTTTTATTTTTTTCATTATAAAAACCAACTTTCTTAAGATCACTCTTTCTATAAACTGTTCCCGTAGCTAGGAAATCACCTCTTTTTAATATTTCTTTTTCATTAAATTTTGGTAGTTTTTTTTCTATAATTTTTTGTCCTTTTTTATCAACTAATACATAATTGCTATAAACAAATGAAATATTTTTATTTTTTAAATGATTAATAGTTTCACTTAAAAAATTTTTAGATATAAAATCATCAGAATCTACCCTAACGACATATTTTCCTCTAGATTTTTTAAAGCCAAAATTCGAGGCTGCTTCTATTCCTCTATTTTTTAAAGTATAAATTTTGATTTTTAAATTTTTAAAACTACGGGCTATTTTTAAACTATTATCCTTGCTACCGTCATCTAAAAAAATTATTTCAGTTCTAAATTTTGATGATTGATTAATACAAGAATCCAAACATCTTTTTAAAAATGAACCATAGTTATAATTTATAACTATTATAGAAACGTCTACCATAAATCTATGATAAGTCTTTCTTTGTTAAATGCATTCCATTTGATATCAAACTTAAAATTTTTTTACCTACAATTTTTTTAAATTCATTTGGTGTAAAACCATCTTTAGGACAAGGTCTTTGAAACTCTATCATTTCTCTTGATAATACTTCACCTGGTTTAAGATCTCTTATAGCTCTTATTGATCTTCTTTGTAGCACTGATGTTTCAATTTCATTGTTTTCAATTTTTTTTATATCCCCACCCATTGCTGATTCTAAAAGCCTAGTACTTTTTACCATTTGTTTCCAAGTATTAGGATCCATTGAAAAAGGATGGTCTGGTCCCTCTCTTGTAATATCGTCTGTAAAATGTTTTTCAACTGCTTTTACACCTAAAGCTACTGCTCCCAAAACTGTTTCTGATCCGGGTGTATGATCGCTTAAACCTAAAATCGTATTAGGAAATAGTTTTCTGTATGATTTGATAACATTAAGATTAATATATTTAAAATTTTCAATTGATCCAGTATAATTAGTATTGCATTGCATCAAACAAAACTGCTTTGTTTGCTTTGAAATTATTTCATGAGCATGTTTTACTTCATCAATGGTAGCTGCACCAGTCGCAACAAAAACTGGTTTATTTTTTGATGCAACTTTAGTAAGCATCTCGTCCCAAGCAACATCTCCTGAGCCAATTTTAAAAGCAGGAATAAATTTATCTAGATGATCAACCATATCAAGATCATATGGCGTAGATAAAAAATCAATTTTTATTTTTTCGCAATGTTCTTTTAATCTTGCAGTCCAATCTTTTGGGACCTCTGCGTCTTTATAAATTTCAAAAATAGTTTTTTTCCAGTTTTTTTGATGGCTTTTTTTTTCTCCTAAATTTTTAAACCCAACATCACTTACATATTTAGTCACATCATGATGTTGAAATTTCGCAGCGTTTGCACCATTTTCTTTGGCCAAATCTATGAGCTTTATAGCTCTATCTAAGTTACCGTCATGATTGGCAGCTATGTCGGCTATGAAATAAACTTTCTGATCTTCACCAATACTAGAATTGTTTATTTTAAAAGTGTTCATAAAATTTTAAATATAATAATTACTTATAATCATTAGCTGTAAGTATAATCTGTTCTTTTACATCACCTAGCGAAACTTTAAACATTTTTTCGTATTTTTTTACATTCATACACATATTAAGTGGTCTATCAGCAAGTAATTTTGCTTGGTTAAAGTTTATTGGATTTATCAATTTTTCATCCAAATTTAGTAATTTGCCTAGTCGAAATGCAAAATCTGCTTTGCTAATTCCGTCGCATGATCCTAAATTAAATATTCCCTTAAGCTGTTTTTCAATTACTAAAGCGATATTTTTACATAAATTGGAAATATGTAATGGGCTAAAAATAACATCTTTAAATACATTAATTTTTGTTTTTTTGCGCAAAGATTCAACTATCCAATCGGATAGGCTCTTTTTACCAATTTTATTACTTTTACCTACAAAATTAACTCTTAGGATAGTAGAGTTAGTTTTAGAAGCTTCTTTTTCTCCCATATGTTTAGATTTTCCATAAAAGTTTATTGGGTCAACGTCATCTTCTGTGTGTAATCCTTTTCCATTATAAACTTGATCTGTTGATATGTGTATTAAATGTAAATTTTTTTTTTTTTGAAATGTTTTTTATAGCTTCAGTTAGATTTTTAACAACTTTTACATTTGCTATCTCAGCCTCACTTTTATTTTTCTCACACTCGTCTACGTTAGTAAAAGCTATTAAATTAACAATAACGTCAGGATTTAAAATTTTAAGATTTCTTTGAACATCATTTAAATCTTTCATATCAAAATGAACTTCTGATTCTTTTTGACGACCATGCTTTATAATTTTGAAGCCAAAATCTTTTAAAACTGGACATAAACTAGATCCTAAAAATCCATATGCGCCAAGAACTAAAATCTTTTTCATATTAATTTAATCTCTCAAATGTGCTATGACAAATTGGTCCTTCTAACAAATTATTAATATCTCTATCATTTTCACATTCTGCTATTAAATTAAAAACTTTTTCTAAAGATTTAAAATAACGATTTAAATTTTTATCAGAATGTTCTGTAGATAAATAAATTATATTTGAAGCTAATATAGAATCTTTTAATAATTCTTGAGATATTAATGTTTTGTAGTAAAGAAAATTTTTGCTTTTAATATTAAAGCCTGCTAAAGCTGGGATTCCAAAAGTTTCTATTTTAATATTATATTTCTTTGCTAATTGTAACCATTTCTTTTTAACTTTATTTCCTTTTTCTGTAATTATTTCCCAAGATTTTTCTTTTTCCATTATATCTAAACTTGTTAAAGCAGCGGTAGGCCCAATTCTCTCAGTCCAAAAAGTGCTGCTAATAAAAGTTGATTGTGCAAATTCCATTATTTCTTTTTTTCCAATCACTGCATTTATAGCATAACCATTTCCAAGTGCTTTACCAAAAATCGCAATGTCAGGATCAACATTATATAATTTATGCAACCCACCAAACGTTTGTCTAAATCCCGAAGTACACTCATCAAAAATTAATATAATTTTATTTTGATCAGCCAATTTTCTAACTTTTTTTAGAAACCCAGGCTTAGGTTTAGTGTTTCTTGAAACCTCCATTTTGATTGCGGCAATATCTTTATTTTTTTTTATAAGATTTTCTAGTTCTGAAATATTATTGTAAGAAAATGTTAAAGTTGAACCGAGTAAATTTTTTGGGACACCAAGAGGTTTCAATCCTGGCAAAAGATGTTTTTTTAACTCATCTTTTTTATTTAAATTTGCAGCTAAATACCAATCATGCCATCCATGATAACCACATATTGCTATCTTGTCTTTTCCACTAGCCGCTCTTGCTATCCTGACAGCTACAGCATTAGCTTCACCTCCAGTACGTGTTAACTTAGCCATACTTGACCAAGTATGCATGGAAACTAATTTTTCAGATAAGTAAACTTCTTCTGGGCAATTTAAAGTTGACATATTTCCATTTCTAATAGTTTTTTTAACAGCCTCATCGACTTCTGAACGGTTATATCCCAGAATATTTGTCCCTATACCCATTATCGACATATCCAAATATTCTCTACCTTCCAAATCCCAAACCTTGCAGCCTTTGGATTTGCTAAAGTAAGTTGGCCATTTTCCTGGTAAAAAGATTTCAGGTTTTTTAGAAAGCAACATGTTTCCTCCGGGTATAATTTTCTTAGCCCTTTTCCATAGTTTTTGTCCCAAACCCAAATTTTGCCCCTCATCCCTTAGAATATGCCTATTTGCAACAAAATATTCAGGATGTTTTTTTTTCAATTTCAAAACCTCACCCCAAGAAAAATCATATCTATTTTTAAAATAATTAAAAATATTTTTTATAACTAAAAAATCTTCAGGCTCGTCTATTGTCCATCTTTCTTTGGAAAGGTCTTTTTTTAGCTTAAAATTATCTTTTATAAAGTCATTACTGTTAATAATATAATTCATTACATGCTCTCTATCTTCTCGACTGCTTGCTTTAGACCAAGCAGTTTTTAATGTTTTGTAGGTGCAAACCCAAACATCTAATCCATCTGGATACGTAGCTGGCGCACAATTTGAAATAAAATCTAATTTATTTTTAATTAATTTTTTGATCATTTCATCAACGAGTGACGCATCTGTTAATGGACAATCTGCCGTAATTCTTACTATTATGTCAGCTTTGAATTTATTTGCTGCCTTATAATACCTATCCAATACATCTTCGTTACTTCCTTCAAATAAATTATACCCTAAATTTAAAATATGTTTTTTTAATAATTTCTCATCTTTTGTTTTAGGTATAGCAAAAATTATTTTATTAATTTTTTTTGAAAGATTAATTCTTTTAAATAATATTTCTATTATAGTTTTTTTATTTATTTCTGATAAAACCTTTTTTGGAAATCGAACAGATGTGGATCTTGCTTGAACAATAGCTATAACTTTCATTTTTCTTTCCATTTACTTGGATTAATTAAATTTTCATCATTAGAGAATAAATTTTTTGGGAAAATTTTTGTTTTATTTTTAACTGCACTGAATATTTCTTTGGTTTGTTTTAAACTATTTACACCAATTATAATTTTATCTATTTCTTTAAAACTAAATACATAATTTATACAAGCTTGCAAATTTGTTGTCTTATTATGTGCAAGCCACGAATTCCAAAGCTTGAAGATTGAGTTCCATTTGTAAAAGTTTTTAGGAAATTGTTTTTCTTTTAAAAGAAGCGCCCCTTTTAAAAAAATTGATCGAACATATATTTCAATTTTTTTTTTTTTAATTTTATTTAAAAATTTATAATGCTCCAATCTTCTATCAAAAATATTAAATGGAATTTGAACAATATCAAATTTGAATTCTTTTAAAATTTTTTCTAAGGTTTTAAAGCTGTATATTGAAACTCCAATTTTTTCTACTAAACCTTTTTTTTTTGCTTCTTGCAATGCGGTATATAATTTTATTTTATTTTTGCTTAGTAAATCTTCTGCGTTATGTAAAAAAATTCCATTAATCTTTTTAGTTTTAATTAGATTGGATGAATTATTTATATTTTTTAAGACCCATTTACTAATATTTCTGCAATTTTTGGGTATTTTTGGTAGCTTTGTATAAATTTTGTTTTTTTTTAAGTTTATTTTACCAAGTATTTTTTCAGTATTTCCATAAGTAGTTGCAGTATCTAGGTTTTTTACACCATGTTTATTTGCATAATTTAAAATTTTTTTTATATTATTAAAGGAGAGTTTTGTTTTTTTTTTACTAATTCCGTATCTTTGGCCAAAATTAGCTGTACCTATTACTAATTTATTTTTCAAAAAATTAAGTGTTTAGATTGGTTTAAAATTATTATCTAAGTGTTTTATTATTAATTTTCTTATTTGGTCTATTTTTAAAAAGTCGGGATTAAGACCAGAATTATATCTAAAACCTTTTTTTACCTTTTTTAAACTTAGTTTTTTTGAGTAGTGTTTTAAAATTTTTTTATTATTATTTGGTAAAATTATATAATAATCACCAATATCAAAAGTTGAAAAACTATCACTTTCTGTGATCATTTCTTCATGAATTTTTTCACCAGGCCTAATGCCAATTATATTTGTTTTACAGGATGGGGCTATTGATTTTGCAAGGTCAGTTATTTTATAAGATGGAATTTTAGGAACCAAAATTTCACTTCCAAATGAATTTTTAACTGCAAATAGAACCATATTTACGGATTGTTCTAATGTTATATTAAATCTAGTCATAGATTTATCAGTAATATTTAATTGTCCTGAATCTCTTTCTTTAAGAAAATGAGGTATTATTGAACCTCTCGAACCCATAACATTTCCATAGCGTACAACACTAAATAGGCCGTCCTGGCCAGAATAGTTGTTTGCAGCAACAAATAATTTATCACTGCATAACTTAGTTGCTCCGTATAAATTAATAGGTGCAGCAGCTTTATCAGAGGAAAGGGCTATTACTTTTTTTATTTTTTTCTCTATAGAGGCCTCTATTATATTTTGTGCTCCCACAACATTAGTTTTAATATACTCCATGGGATTATATTCTGCGGTTGGTACTTGTTTAAGAGCAGCTGCGTGTATGACGATATCAATTCCTTCAAATGCTCTAATGAGTCTACTTAAATCCCTAACGTCACCGATAAAATACCTTAAGGCCTTATATTTTTTTACTGAAAATTCCTTTTCCATTTCAAATTGTTTTAATTCATCCCTGCTAAAAATAACTAACCTTTTTACTTTAGGAAATTGTTTTAAAATTTGTTTTGTAAAGGCCTTTCCAAACGAACCTGTGCCACCTGTTATTAAAATTGATTTTCCATTAAGCATAACTAGTCACTCCTTTATATATTTTAAGCAAAGCTCCGCACTTTGTAAAAATCTTTTTTTACAATTTTATTTTCCATAAAAATTTTACAAAGGTCTAAAAAAAAACTCTTTCTTGTTAATTGTAGTTTTTATATTCCCCATTAAAATATTAATTTTGTTTTTTTGCGACTGAATAATTTTAAATATCATATTTGAAAAAGGCCCAGAAGAAAATTTATATTCAGAATCAATATCCATTGTAAAAAAATCATTAGAGAGATATCCATATTTATTTTCATATTTTTTGCATTTTTCTACAAAGAGCTGGATTTCATTTTGAGACTGCGAAAACCCTTCTAAAAAATATTTTAATCCTCTAGAAAATTTAAGTTTATTAATTGTCTGCCTATCTTGAAATTTTTTGTGAAAGCAAAGCAAATAATCTCCTAACAAATTAAATTCCTTATTAACCCAAGTATTATTTTTATAATTTTGAATTAATGATTTGGGGTGATAGATTATAAAATCTTTTCCCAATTTGTTTGAGAAATCTTTTTTTAATGATTCAATTTTTTTTTTTTCAAATTTTAAAATTGTCCACATCTTATTGTTCCAATTCTCTTTTTAATTCGTCATATTCTTTCATTTTTCTTTTCATAAAATTAACAGTAAGATTTGTTTTTTCTGTAATACCCTTGGGAGTTAAAACATAAAAATAATTTAATTTATTTGGATTTTTTGTAAAATTTCTTAATTTAATAAGCCCCTTTTTCTGAAGAGCTTTTAAACAGTAGTTTAATTTACCTAAACTAAAGCCTAATTCTTCTGCAAGTTCTCTTTGTGAAGATTTTGGTTTTTTTTGTATTTCTCTTAATATATTAAAATGATCTTGTTCGTTTTTCATTATGTTCAATCTTTGAACAATATAATGTTCAATTTTTGAACAGTAAAGGGAAAATTTTAATAAAAGTGCAATTATACTCTATATTGTATTAAATCATTAAAAACTTCCATATTTAGAATAACCGAAGGTTTTTCTGGTAAATTTATGATTTTTTTAGAAAATTTTTTAACAATGCCTCTCCAGAGGATGAGCTTTTTTCTGGGTGAAATTGTGTGCCAATAATATTTTCATGTTTTATTATGGATATTATATCTATTCCATAATTCGTTGTTCCAATAATGGTCTCTCTATCCAAAGATTTAAAGGCGTAAGAATGAACAAAATAAAAATCTGAATTCTGTGTAATTCCGTCAACAATTGGATCTTTTTTTAATTTTACATTATTCCAACCAACGTGTGGGAGTTTGTTTTTGCACCCTAACTCATTCAATCTTACTATATCTCCATTTATAAATGATAACCCTGGTGTATTAGTTATTTCATTACTTGATTTTGCAAGTAGTTGCATTCCAAGACAAATGCCCAGTAGTGGAACTTTTTCTTCTTTTACTAACTTGTTTAAAACTTCAGTCCAACCAGCTATGTTTAAATTATTCATTGCTTTACTGAACGCGCCTACACCTGGAAGTATAATCTTGTTTGCTTTTCGTAATTCGTTAGGTTTGTTGGCAATAAAAACTTTATGTCCCATTTTTTCTATAGTTTGCTTAACAGAAAAAGTGTTTCCCATACCGTAATTTATAACTGCAACGATCATGTTCTATTATTAAATTTCAATGAAGGTTTTTTTAAAGACAATTTTCAATATCTAAATTTTTAATTTATATAAAAATTTTTTTCAGTGCATAAATCAAGCCAATTGAGCTATTAGTACTGGTCAGC
>MDSV01012256.1_pt1 | contig 20153 bp, 23 predicted proteins | sample 810851 | NCBI WGS metagenome assembly MDSV01 (sample SAMN05326640, study PRJNA326480) | marine metagenome | isolation source: seawater | place: Atlantic Ocean: North East | collected 2012 | reverse complement strand
TTAATAGTGATACATTAAGATCGATGCTTAACTCTAATCATTCAGCTATTGAAATTTCATTCGTCACAGACATCATTGAAATAGATAATACACTTTGGATCGGAAGTAAAAATGGACTAATAAAACTACCATATGATCCAAAACTAAAACCACAATTGTATAAAGCAAAAACTAGTTCCCTTGTGAATGATGATATTAGAGATATTGAATATTCCAAAGAGAAAAATGAAATATGGATTTCAACTAAAAATGGTATTTCAATATTAAACCTTAACTCCAATTCATTTAAAACTATTCAGGTGACATTATTTGCAAATAGTATTGTTGAAAACGATATCAAAAACCTGATGCTAGCTGATAAATCTAACAGAGTTTGGTTTACTACAAGCAATTATGGTGGAATTAATAATATATCATTTAATCCAAATGAAAAAAATTTATTAGACACTATATATGTCAACCTTTTACATGATGAAACGGATCAGGCTTCAATTCCTGGCAATAACATAACAACTTTCATTGAAGACAAAGCTGGAAATGTCTGGTTTGGTACAGCTAACGCAGGACTAAGTATGAACTCAAATTTTTCTTCAAAATTTTCCTCTGTTAAATATGATTCAGAAAATGATTGGGGATTATTACGTTCCAAAATATATGCAATAGAAACTGTTAAAGATAATTTTCTTTGGGTAGCTACAGACCATGGACTTGAATACATTACAGTTGAAGGAATTCGTTATGATCATTTTCCAAAGTCCGAATTAGGCACATCACAAATAACTGATATACATTTTCACAATAACAATTCGCTTTGGATAGGAAGCACAAATGGCCTTTTAATTATTGACATTGAAAAAAGAACTATTGATAGATATAGTGCAAAAACAAAAAATAAGAATAGGAAAATAACAGATAACGTTGTTTTTGACATTTATTTTGATGATGATAATTACGCATGGATTAGTACGCGAAAAGGTGTTTCTATACTGTCTTTACAAGATCAATCGATAATTAATTATTCAATGCCCTCACCGATAAGATTTGTTTTTAAAGATACAAATAAGAATATTTGGTTTACTACAACCTCAAACGGTGTCTATAAAGCTCTACAAAGTCAGACACGTTCAATATTTAACAATCAGAAAATTCGGTTTGAACACTTCAAATTTGATAAAGAAGAAAAAAATGGTATATCCTCATCTAAAATAACCTCTTATTTACAACCCAACAAAAATTTTATTTGGTTTGGCACTACAAATGGTGGACTAAATAAACTCGATGTTAAAACAAATAAATTTCATCATTTGTTCATCGAAGATGGACTTCCATCAAACTATATAACAGCTATTGAAAAAAGTAAAGATGGAAACCTATGGGTAAGTTCAAAAAATGGTATTTCATTAATTAATACTCAGTCAAACGGAATTTTGAATTTTAATTTACTAGATGGAACATCAGATCTAGATTTTTTTAGGGGCAGTGTCTCAAAAAATAATAAGGGAAAACTCTTTTTTGGTGGACCTAACGGTATAACGATAATAACGCCAGATGATATAAAATTAAATGAGTATAGACCCCCATGTTTAATAACAAACGTCAAAAAAACATATTTTAACGGATCAATAGAAAATAACTATTTAAATATAGATACTAATTATCCTATCAATGAACTTGAGATAAATCACAAAGTAAAATCAATCACGATTAATTTTGTTGCACTGAATTATAATCAATCAAAGAAAAATAAATATAAATATATTCTTGAGGGCTTTGATAATAATTGGACCGAATTGGAAGATAAAAGAAGTGTGACCTTCAACAATCTTGAAAGAGGAAATTATATCTTCAAAGTTGCAGGATCAAATAATGATAATTTATGGAGTGAGATTTCCTCATTGAGTTTATCATTTGTTCCTCACCCATTAAAAAGTTATACTGCATTTTTCGTATATTTTATTTTATCATTTTTTTCTATTTACAGATTGGTTGTTTTTAAGAATAAACAAGACCAAGATAAAAAAGAATTTGAAGCCCATAAAAAAGAACTAGAGCAAGCAAGAGATTTTCAGCTATCTTTGATTCCTGATAACCCACCAAAGGATATTGCTTACGATGTACATTCTTATATGAAAACCTCAATGGAGGTTGGTGGTGATTACTATGATTACTTTAAAAACAATGATGACCTTTTTATCGTTTGCGGAGACGCTACAGGTCATGGCTTGAATGCTGGAATGATGGTATCAATAACAAAAGCTGGTTTGTATGGATTAGAACTAGATCAACCGAATGAATCATTGGTAAAACTTAATCAAGCAATAAAGGCAATTGATCTAGGTAAAATGCGAATGTCTCTAAATATAGCCAAATTCCAAGATTCAAAAGTAACCTTAAGCTCCGCAGGTATGCCTCCAGCATATTATTTTGAGAGTCAAAAAAATAATATTGAAGAGATCCTGGTTCCAGGTTTACCATTAGGCTCTGTAAAAAATGCAGATTACGATTTGGTTAATTTCGAGATGTATCAGGGCGATGTGCTTGTATTGATTTCTGATGGACTACCTGAGTGCGATAATTATTCTGGGGAAATGCTAGACTATGAAGCGGTGAAAAACTGTATTCATAAAAATGGTGAAAAACCATCTAAAGAAATTTTAGATCAGCTTATCAAACTTGGTGATAATTGGATGGATGGAAAAATGAATGAAGATGATATCACAATTGTTGTTATAAAGAAAATTTAAATTAACTATGTTATATTCAACCATACATTGATCACTTAAAGAAAGCAAAAGGTGAAAATCATGAAACCAATAATTTTATTATTTTTATTTTCTATATCATTATTAACTGCAAAAGATAAAGAGGAATTAAACACCGCGGTCCCAGACGAAAAAATTCGAATGATAAATGGTGAATTTTCAGAGTTAAAAAATTATGTAGGTGATGGACCCTTATTACTTGAATTTTGGACTACTTGGTGTCCAAATTGCCCTAAGCAAATGGGGTATCTGAGTGATATTGCTGACCATTTTGAAAACAATGGATTAAAGGTTTTAGGTATTAATCTCAACGAGCCAAAAATTGTAAACAAAGTCAAGCCCTATATTCAAAATAGAAACTTTAGTTATGATATAGCAATTGATCCTGAAAACATTCTAGGCGATTATTTTGGTGTAAATGGAATTCCGACCCTAATACTAGTTGATAACGATGGTAATATCATAAACCGTTATGTTGGCTATTCGCCCGGTAAAGAGGAAGATTACATTAAAGATTTAGAAAATTATTATAATGATAGAGGAATTAATTATAATCCAATTAGCTTGAAGGACGATGCAGTTGATTTCGATGATCAGGATATATCCATAGAGTTTTAATTTTCTATTTTGGCGTTAGCTATCATATATAATTTCCACCCTACTTCATCAACATTATAAAAATGATAGTATCATCTTATTTCTCTTACCATCTCATTGGATTTTAAGTCATACTCGCCTTGTTTAACATCGACCATTGTCATTTTTGACCGAATCCTTATTGATTCAATATCATGAAATTTTAAATATAAATTATTTTTATCTAATTTTTCTTTCCACCTTTTAAGTTGAATTTTGAGATTATCATGACCATCAATATCTATGCCTGTGCTATTAAAGGCAAAATGCACAGACTCAGTTAAATAAGACACAGCTTTGTCAAATTTATTATCATTCAAATTATTAAAATATTCAATCCATAATTTTTCAATCTCTGGATGATTTTCTGTTCCATTGGGTTTATTAACTGCACAAGAATACAAAAATAAAAAAGAGGTTAAGAAAATTTTCAATCTATAAATATACTTCATATTATCTCTCCTAAATAATCCTATTAATCTTCTAGCTTAGAAATGAAATGGTCATATTCTTCACCTAAATGAACGTAACATCTGACCCAAGGATGCATAAGACCTTTTTCATCTTTGAGAAAACTCCATACATGTCCTGCTCCTTCTAGATCGTCAGCTAGGAGAATCTGTCCTTTTGAAATGATTGCCTGGTGATCATCATCCATTTTTTCAACACCACAACTTTTAAATTCAAGGTATCCACCCAGAGTTATTACTAACTGTCTTCTTGGAGCTGTGTGGACTAGCTTAGGACCCTCACCTTCACTTGTTTCAGGTACAGGGGTTACAGCAAATTGCATTTTAATATCGCCTGAATTATCTCTCAAAATTGGATTAACAAATAAGCTGGAAAATAAGCCTATAGATCCTAAACCCTCTTTAGGTTCCAAGGGTAAATACTTTTGTTTAAACCTGGTGTGATTACTATCATCAGTAAACATATGAGTAATTGGTATATTAGTGCTAGAACTCATTTTACATTTTAAAATTATAAAACGAGCAAAGGGTTTTGCAGAACATATTTTTTATAAGGTCTAATAAAATCAATTATCAAAATAATCGTAATGTTTTCCATCGGTTTGAACACCATTAGAAAATTTTTCTTCTTTTTCTAATCGACCATTATCAAACCAATACTTGAACTTCCCATGCTTTTCATCATTTTTATAAAACTCTTCTTGAGACTTTTGTCCATTCGCATACCAACGAATTAGCTTTCCATTCTTTTTGTCTTTATCATAATTCTCCAGACGTTTTTTCGATCCATCAGCATAGTAGAATGTCCACTTACCATGTTTTTGACCTAACTTATAACTTCCCTCTTTAACTTTATTTCCGCCTGGGCTCCACCATACCCACAAACCATCTTTTTCATCTTCTTTGAAACTTTTAATAATTGACTTTACACCATTATTATCCCACATAGTAGTTTTACCAAAAAGTTCGCCATTTTTCCATTGAGCCTCTTCATATTTTTTGCCTTTATCATTAAAATTCATCCATAGACCATGCTTTTGCCCAGCTTGGAAGCTACCTTCTTTAATTTTTCTCCCTTTATCATTCCACCATTTCCATAATCCATTTTCCACATCTTTTTTCCAACTTTCTTCTCTTTCTTTCTTACCAGTTTGCGAAGAATAATAAATTGATTTTCCATCTTTAAGGTCATTTTTATAAGATACTGCGCTTTCTAATTTTCCATCTTCATTATAATAATTCCATTTATTTACTTTTTCCCCTTTTTTATAAAATTCTATTTTTTCTTTTTTACCACTTGAATACCATGAAGTCCATTTACCCTCACGCTTATCATTCACATAGTTTTCTTCTTTACTTTTCTGACCATTAGGATGATAGAAACTAGAAGACCCTGTCTTTTTGCCTTTAAAATATCTTTCTGATTTTAGCTTTTTGCCATTTTCATCATAGATTGTCCATTCACCATTTTTTTTTCCTAATAAATATGCTTCTTCGCGATCTATCTTCCCATCTTCTTTCCAAAAGGTCCAGTTGCCATTCATTTTACCGTTTTTAAATGAACCAGTTAACTTACGTCCTTTATTCTTGTAATTATCAAAGACCCTACCAGTATATGGTTTTTTCGATCCTGCTGCATATTTTATTCCCTTTTTATCAACTAAATCTTCCCACATTAATCTTTCTTGCTGCGAAAAAGTGAAAGTAAATATTGATAGAATAATGATAGAATATTTTAAAATGGTGTTGTTCATGTTTTCTTTCTGAATTTTTATGCTCTTATATAATCCATTATTTGTTCATTTTTTAAATAATAAAATTTATAAGTACCAATTGTTTTTAAGATAATTTTATGATTTTTCTGCATGTCGCTATTGAAAGCAATCTCTTCACCAAACTCCCATAATAAGGAACCCTTTGGATAATTAATTTCATTATCCTCTATTTTGTCAGGATACTTTAGATACTCTAACTGCTTATCAGAAAAGAACTCTAATGAACCTTCCTCATATAATTTTGGCCATAACCCAGCTATCATCCTAGCCTGTCCAATGAAAACTCTATGAATGATAGCTTCACGGTTTTTATAATTATTTTTAAATAGTAACCTATCAATCAAATGAATTTGTTGAGCAGTCGATATGAGTAAAAGCCTAACATGTTGCCTATAGGAAAGATTATAATTTTTAACAACATGGCCTGAAAAAACGGTACTAACTAATGAAATTTGATAGGTTAATGCATTAGCTATTTCATCAATATTGGATTTTATTCTAAATAATTCCATATGTGATCACCATTTGTTTAGTGAAATATACAACTAAATATTTTTACATTTAAATGAGTTAGTAAGTTTGAAAAAAAAATTAATTATTATATGATCGCTCTTTTAACATTAATCCATTTTTATAAAATCGCTCTAATTCTTTTTCTCCATCATATTTCCAAGTTGTCCAGATCCCATCAATCTTTCCATCCTTAAATGTAACTAGCTTACTTTTATTTCCATTATTGAACCACCACGTTTTTCTCGAGTTGAGGCCATTTGAATCATACTCAACCTTATAACTCATTTGACCATTTTTGTAGTATGATGTACTTTCTTTTAAAGTGATTTTGTTAGATGTCTCTTTATATGTATAAATACTTTTTGGTACCCTATTGTCATAAAACTCAGGGGAAAGTCTTAATATATTTCCTTGAAGAAAACTCATTGTAATCAAAGTAATAAATATCTTCATAAGTCACCTCGCTTTTTATTTATTATCAAAAAATTCAGTTCTAGGAATTTCCATTTTACTATTAATTTCATTTTTCAATTTTTGAGTAAAAAGTCCTAGCTTAACAGCTCCTGTCCATGAAACGCCTTGATTGATTCTTTTCATGGTCCAATTAGGATATTTCATTTTTATATATTTCAAAAGTTAAACTTGCTTAAACAAAAAACCCCTAGATATCTAGGGGTTTCAAAATTTATATTTTTTGTTTTCTATTCAATGCGAATATAACCAGCTTTTGGATGCCATGTAAAAATCTTCGACTCTCCAAAAAACTTTAACTTTGAAATAACAAACTCATATGTGTTGGGTTTACCTTTACTAACATTATAAGACATACTCTTTGTAGAAGCAAATCCAGTTTCTAATGAGGGTTCATACCCTGCAGTCAAAACAACTCTTTTTTCGTCAAGAAGCTTTCTTGAAGAACTTCTTTCTAGTAAGAAGCCTTCCAAGTAATCTAAAGGTTTGTTAGTTAGATTAGTTAACTGGACGTTAACTACAATCCTCTTTTCATCTACATATCTAGGTGTCACTGTAATCTCAAAAGGCCTTCCTTCTTGTGAAAAAAGATAACCGATGAGCACAATGAACGCAATTAATTGTCTACGCATGCTTAATATTATTAGAAAAATTTGAAAGTCAAAAGCGAAAGATTCAATAGTTTAAAATTTTATTTTATTAAAAAAATAAATATTTATATGTCTATTTATACTCAGCTAGCAATACTTTGATATCAGTCCCTCCAATGTTTTTAACTTGATGCCTTACCATTTTATCCGAATGTAAAACAGCTCCATCTGGTATATTGCGCTCATTTACTGAGCCATCTGGTCCTGTAATTTGCACTTTACCACCAGATATCACATAGGCTGTATTCATGCCATGCTCATGAACTTCGTCGCTACTACCTGCTGGAAATATTGCAGTATACACCTTAATTAATTCATCTTCATGAACTATTTTATAAATGTCTGGTGATACAGTGTGAGCAGCTAAGTTCATATCGTTATCAAAAGTAGGAGTTGACCCTAATTTTTTATGCTCTATCAATATAATATTTAATTCTTTAGATCCAATATTTTTAACCTTATGTCTGACTCCTAATCCGTTGTGGCCAGTAAAACCACTAGGAATTTCTCTCTCATTTACTTTGCCATCAGGCATTGTAACTTGGGCCTTACCGCCATCTAATAGATGAAAAGTAAATGGATAATGATCATGCATGTTATCTTCTTGACCAGGAACAAAAGTGACTTTCATTACTTTTACTGCCTCGTTTTCTAATAGGACCTCATAAATTTCAGGAGAGACTTGCTCAGGAAATAACATTTTTGGCTTAGAAGTAGAACAAGAGATAAAAATTAACACTAAGACAGATGAAAAATATTTTAACATAGTATTTCCTTAACTTTTGTTAATTATTGAATGCATGAACTGCACGCATAATAGCTATAAAATTGTATACCACACACTATAAACAAGTTTATCAGTCTATATTTTTTATGCAGGATAAATCATCATTTTTGGGAAAATTAACTTTTTTTGAAACTTTGTAATACTTAAAGCCAGCATCATAAAATTTATAAGAATCAGAAAAATCAATCTTATTATCCAAATATGTGTTTACATCTGAGTGATTAATCAAAAGCGGCATTCTGTGATGGATATTTTTCAAAATACCTTCAGAACTTTTGGTAATAATTGTAAACGAATTCACTTTACCCCAGCTAGTCCACAAGCCTGCCATTAAAATAACATTTTCTTTTGAATATATGTATACAGGCTGTTTTCCTTCAGCTGTTGTAATCCATTCATAGTATCCATTTGCAATTACTATACATCTATTCTTCTTAACAAGGTTTTTAAAACTAGGTTTCTCTTCAACAGTCTCTACTCTAGCGTTAATTAATTTGGATGCGAAAATCTTATTTTTAGACCAAGAAGGAATCAATCCCCAACTCATGTCTTCTAGTTTCAAGCTACTCATTGATTTAAAAAGAACTGAAGAATATTGAGTAGGACAAATATTGTAGCTCTGATTGAGCTGGGAAGAAACATCAATGGAAAATTCAGGGCCAAAAAAATCGGTAAGATCATCAATTGTGTTTTTATTTACATACCTACCACACATAATAATTTTATTCGCAGTTTTTTAAATAATAAAAAAACCCCACTAATGCGGGGTTTTTTTATTATTAAGATGATGTGATTTATATAGAAGTACTTTTTTCTTTACTAGCACATTCTTTTTTATCAACCGCAGCTTTATAATATGTCTTATTGTTTATTAGCTTTATTATGTTATCAGAATTGACCTTTTTTTCATCGTATTTAACGACTGCAGTACCAGTAGCAAAGTCGACTTCACATTCCTCTACGCCTTTGATACTCTGAACTACCTGAGACACTTTACCTGCACAGCTATACGCACACTGCATGCCATCGATCTTGAGATTAATTTTGCTATCCTCGGCCAACAAAAAAGAGAATAGAAAAGAAGCTATAAATAATTTTTTCATAATAAACTCCATTAGTTAGATAAATATATGTATTTCCTGCATAACATTACCAATGTATTTTTCAATCAATAGATAACTCATCAGCTATTGGCAATATCTGATTACTTTTTCTACTATTTTTTTCATACTGGCTAATCAGAAATCCAAATAAAACAACTCCCATGATGTAAAGAGCAGCTGTAATTAAAAATATTTCAAAATATTGAAATTCTAATATTCTTAACCATTCAAATATTTTTGCACTTATAAACCAAGATGCACTCCATAAACTAGAACTTAAGGCACTAATGAGTTCCTGATTTTTTTTACCAACATAATTCATCATCAATTCATTAGAAGCAGGATGTGCCATATGCATTAGAGGTTGTCTGAGTATATACGCGCTAATAGCAATGATAATTGCATAACTAGATGCTGCATACAGTTCTGTGGTCGCCATTATTACAAGAAAGATTATTGCTAGACTTTGATTAAGCACAATAGTAGCCCAGTATCCATATTTTTTTCTAAGCGTTGGAACTAAAAGTGAAAAAATAAAAACCAATAGTGCTGTAAAACTTCCAAGCAAACTAAAATCACTAGAGCTCAAATTAAATATTGAATTAAAAAATAGATTAACAAAAGGGATAGTTAGTCCCGCACCAATTGAAATGAGAATCAATGGGGAGATAGCTTTAAATATTAAGTTCCAATCATAATTTTGCCGTAATGAAAATATGCCACTTTGCTTTTGAGCTAGCTCAGCATTGTTTTCATTTATCTTGGTTGCAAATGAAAATGAGACTAAACCAATTATAGTAATGATCCACAAAATACTATATTCATCAAAGAAGAAACTTCTTTTAAAAATTCCAATATTAGCTATCCAATCTAAACCAGATATTATAAGACCAGAAAAAATCGTTGCTAAACTCCACGTAGAGGCACTTAAGGATAGCGATTCGGTACTATTTTGACTTGTCGTATTTCTAATGATAAATGGTAATGAACATACTCTCATAACCATCATTCCAATTCCCCATAGAAGAAATGCTAATTGAATTAGTGGAATGATAGAGTATTTAATAGACTCTATAATCATAATACTTGTTAAAGGGACTGCTAAAGAAGAAATAACAAAAAATGGTTTTAATTTTTTTCCTCTAATAAAAATTCCCAAGGGTAATGCAAAAGCTAATGCGCCTACAAACCGGAGTGAGTTAAATGATGCAATTTCAGGATCTGAAAACCCTTTTTTTCTAAGATAGATGTTTAATATTAAAATAAAAGCAACATGAATTAGACTTAAACTAAACTCTAATAAAAATAAAAGATGAACGTTCCTTGGTAATTCTATGTAACTATTAAATATTTTTATTAAAGAAGCTTTTATAATTTTTCCCTTTTTTTATTAGGCGCTCAGGATGATAATATGATTGAATTGATAATAAAGTCCTTAAAATGTTTTATCGACAAATCCACACCTTTCTCTTACCTCTAATTCAATACTTATATTATTTAAGCTCAACATTGTTCTTATTTAGAACTGCATCAATTATTTTTACCCTTCCAAGTATTTTGATCCTGATTTAGCTTGGAAAGGATATCTTACCTGATTAAGTCCGCAATTAACTATCATTTTTAAAGCAGGATGAATCGAATTAAAGTTAGAGTTTTCATTAAGCTTGGGTGCAAGAGACAATGTCAAAAACCCATAAGCAATAGTCTAAAATTTTCTTAAACTTTTTTAATTCAACTATGAATATAATCCAAAACTCAAAAAGCCACAATTAATGCAAATTTTCTAAGTGAAAATAATTTAGATACAAAAAAGCCCCAAATGTTTGGGGCTTTTTATTAAAGTTAATATGATGGAGGTTCATGCTACAAACTCGTCTCTAATAAGTTCTGCCCATATTATCAAGCGCTCTTCAGTAAGTTCTTCCTCATTATCATTATCTAATCCTAGACCAAGAAATTCATCGCCATCCAATGCTAGAGATAGGTCAAACTCATATCCTTCTGTTGGCCAGCGTCCAATTAACTTTCCACCATTTTCCATAAATGGTTTTGCCAATAAACCAATTGCATCTAAAAAGTTATCGCTATATCCTACTTGATCCCCGCACCCAAAAAAGGCAGCAGTCACATTTGAGAAATCTAATTTTTTATACTCTTCATAAATTGCATCCCAATCATCTTGAAGTTCTCCAATATGCCATGTTGGACAACCTATAATTAGCTTTTTGTAATCCAACATTTTTGCAGGAGGAGTTTCTGAAATATTATAAAGGTCAATTTCATATCCTTCTGACTTCATATAGTCAGTCAAAAAATTAGTGGCTTCTTCTTGATTACCTGTATTGCTTCCCCAAAACAATCCTATTTTTTCCATAAATGATTCCTGTAACATTTAATTAACAAACTTTATTTACTTAGCAGTAATAAAATCAAATGCTAAGACAAAAACTCACAACGAATAGGGCTCTGAGAAGTTGGAACCAATTTTAAGTTGTGACTTATAATTAAAAATCAGAGCCCATCGCGTTGTTATTTTTAACATTCAACGCTATAATATAATACTTAATGAGATTAAGTCTCAATAGCAATTATAAAATATTTTAACATCTTTGTATCTAATTGTTTTTTCATTTTATTGAAAAAAATTGCTTAATTTTTATGCTGTTTATGAATTATTGTAAAAATAATATAGTAACCTACTTTAAATTATTTAACCAGTCCCTATTATCATTTTTATTAGTTTTTACTGGCTTAAATCTAAATAAGCATACTCACCATTTCGATGAGGGATATGGAATTTGCAACCAAGGTTGTGATTCTGCTGAACACCATTCTATGCACAATGAGTGTGAAGAATGTATCCATAATTCAGGTAAACAAAAACTTTTCATAAACATAATACTTACATCTCTAAATGATGATTCAAATAGTTTCTACAAAGAAGCTGTCTACTCATTTTCTAAAAATATAGGCTATCATTCATTTAGTACGCGTGCCCCACCAACATCCCTTTAAAATCAATCAAATAGTATTTTCCCAATTACAAAGGTTGTAATTGGCAATTAATTAATTTTTATAGGAGCATACAAAATGCAATTATCTTTTTTACGCGCCGTTAAAGCGCACACTATTTTATTACTTTCATTCGTACTACTCTTCACAACAGGTTGTGAGGATGACGATCATGATAATGATGACCATGGACATACAGATGCCGATGGATTCATTTTAGAAAGCAATGGAACAGAAATCTACAGAGAGTTTGAAGGTTCTGTCACTGGTTCTGTGACATTAAATGTTGGCGACACTCTAGAACTTGCAGTTCATTTCTTGGATCATGAAGGCAATGAAATTGAGCATGAAGAGGAAGAGGGTGAAGAACATGAAGAAGGTGAATTAGAAGTATCTGGTGCTAATGCTAGCATTGCTATCGTAGAGGTAGAGCATGAAGAAGAAGGCGATGATCATGACCATGACCACGATCATGATGAAGAGCACGGAGCTGGCTTACATATCATTGGAGTAAGCTCAGGTAGTACATCCTTCACGCTTCAATTAATGCATGATGGTCACTCAGACTATACATCTACAAATGATGTTGTTGTAACTGTTAATTAATTTTAACAAATAAAACTTGAAGCTGTTTAATAACATTTAGACAGCTTCAAGTTTGATATAATACCTTTCAAAGTTTTGCGCTATATCTATCCATTAGCGATTCTACTGTTTGTATCATACCTCAGTGCAAATGACATGTTTTCTGTTCAAGGGGTTATTTTCAATAAAAAAAGTCAAAAACCTATTGCTGGTGCAAGCATAATTATTGAAAACAGTGCTAATGGTGCATCTTCTGACAATGAAGGTAAATTTAACCTTGAGATCAAAAATTTAAGAAAAGCTAAACTAGTTTTTACAATGATAGGATTTAAAGATACTAGCTTAGTAATTGATCAAACCAATTACGACCAAACTATAAAAGTATTATTAAACCCAAAAGCAATAAAAATGGATGCCGTAACGGTGCATTCGCATAAAGAAAGCAATCAAAGTAAAGCTCCATCATCTATTACAATGATTGGTAATAAATTAGAAAAAAATATAATTAGCGATCTCGCTACTACCCTTTCTGGCGAATCAGGTATAGCAATTAGATCCTCTGGCCAAGCTACACAAAGACCTATTTTAAGGGGTTATTCTGGCGACAGGTTTTTAATTACTAGCGATGGGTTTGAACTTGGCGATATGTCTAATACAACTGCTGACCACGCTGTGAGTATGGAAATCTCTGCTGCAGAAGGTGTCGAGGTTATAAGAGGCCCAGAAACTCTTGTTTACGGTTCAAATACTATTGCGGGGATAATTAATATTATAACACAATTTAAAAATCCTAAAAAATTATCATCAACCAATTACAAACTATTGTTTGGCCATGAAAGCTCCAATCAATCGAATTTGATTGGTTCTGATATCAACATCCCTTTAAAAAACTATCAACTATCAATGTCATTTAATGATAGGTCGGCAAACAATCAATCCTCGCCAGAAGGCATTTTAGAAAATACAGCATTGGATAAAAATGATCTTAAACTAGGTTTGACTAAATTTGGAGAAAAAGATCTAATAAGCATTGAATTTAAAAATTTTACGATGGGTTATGGAATTCCAGGAAGCCCTGAAGGTCATATTGATGGTGTCGATCTAGCATTGAAAAATCTAACCCAAAAACTTAAATATCACAGCGATATAAATTTTTTGAAATTTAAACTTTTAGATATTGAGCAAGGATATATTAGATACGGTCACAAGGAGTTTGTGAAAGGTTCAAACTATGCCTCAGTTGACCTTCGCCAAAATATAATTTATTTCAATACTCTACTTACAAGAAATAATCTTAAAGTTGGAGCAAATTTTCAAAATAGAGATTACCTTACCAAGGGTTTCATTTGGACTCCTAACACCAGCGAAATAAAATTCTCTTTTTTTGGAGTACATACTAGAAATTTCAATAATAAGAAATTTCAACTTTCTGGAAGAATAGAATACCGATCCATTAGTCCTAATGCTGAAAACACTTTCTTTTCTAACATTGATCCAAATGAAGTTAGAAAACGAAAATATATACTAACATCATTCGGAGCTTCTGCTCAAAGAAATTGGGATAATATTTCAATATATAATCATATCCTGTTTACTAGTCGTGCTCCAAGAATTGAAGATCTTTATTCTGATGGCCCACATCTTGGCACCTATTCTTACGAGATTGGTGAACCGAATCTTAAACAAGAAAATACTATAGGCTTTGAAAATACAACATCCTTCATTACTGATGGTCATGAACTAAAACTAACTAGTTATATAAATTATAGTAATAATTTTCATATACTTCAAAAAGAAGGTGATGGTTATGAACCTGGAGCAACCTGGATCGAATGGGGTAGCGGATCTGCAGGGTGGCTTTATAAATACAAACTCTATGGTAAAGAAACACTGATTCAAGGGTTTGAACCAAGTATTAAATTAAATCTGAAATATTTTAATTTGTTGGCTAACGCATCAATATGCAGGGGTATAAATTTAGAAGATGACAGGCCATTAGCATACATACCGCCAGATCTACTCAGAATTCAATTAGAAAAGAGGGTTTCGTTTCTAAATAACACAATAGAAGGTATCTTTGTATCTGATCAAAATAAACTTGGGGAATTTGAATATCCTACTGATGGTTACAGAATACTAAATTACAACTGCTCTTATACCTTTAGTAAAAATGAGAATATCCATCAAATAATTTTTCAGGTTACAAATATCTTAGATGAGACTTATTATAATCATTTATCCAAAATAAAAATGATCATGCCTGAGCCAGGTAGAGGAATAAATTTAAGATATAAAGTTAATTTTTAGGATAATTATCAAATACTACTAATCAACAGCACGCACATCCACCAGAACAACAACTACATCCGCTGTCTTCCCATATGCCAACTTGATCAACATTAATACTATTAAAAATCCAGTCAAATTTTTTACTAACCCAATCGCTTACTTCAGCAACTGTCCAATTTTTTGAGCCCCATTGTAATTGAAATTCCGTTGGCAATTTTTCAATTTCTTCATGGTCTTTATCCCAATCCACATTAGTAACTTTTAAAACAGGAAACTCTTTTTCTTTCATATTATTTACCTTAAGTGTTTAAGCGGTTTCGCAACACTCGTTGCTCTCACATTGACAATATTTCATGTTATAAAGGTGTAAACCAATAAGAAAAAAAGCAGGAATGAATTTTGCATTTGGAGAGACTGTGATCCATAAAAATTTTGCATTCAATATAAAAAAACATAAACCAACCCAGCTTGCCCATAGTCCTGAAGATATCCAAGAATTTGTTGATGATCTTGATGCTTGAAAAACAGCAAATAGAGATATCACTAAGAAAAAGTAGTCCATCGCCTGCCACCAACCGGGAGCGAGATTACAACATGCAGCTGAGCATGCTGATGCTATAAAAAAAACAGGAGTAGATAGACAGTGAAGCATACATAATCCACTTACAAATGCACCAACGCTATCCACTTTTATTTTTTTAATTGTTATGTTTATTGCATTTAACATAGTTTAATTTTACTATAAAATTAGTTACGGACAATATTTAGCTTTATATTTCTTGGGGTGAGTGATATAGGTTAAATATCGCCCATAATTTTATTTTTTAAACTCTTGAAGATATCCAATGTATCTTTCTTTGTCTACCTCCTCCCTATTCCATGTATCTCTAAGTATAAATTCTATTTTTTTATCAATTGTATTTTGTATGCTTTCCCTATACCGTTTATATGCATAATAATCAGTCTTGGAGATCTCATTGATCTTATTTTGAAAATACATTATAGGATTTAAGATCAATGTTTTTCTTACATAATCATTCTTTAATTCGCTTTCTTTTTCAATTTTTACAGCAGCTTTTTTATTTAAAATATTTACTAACCCTGAAATACTTCTATTTACAATGCCTTTATCAATTGTGGTGTCTTGCGCGTAAGTAGAATTATTTAACAACATAGGGAAAGACGCTAATAATTCTTTTTGTAAAGTGTCGGCAGACATATCAAAGATTTCATATCTTTGATCCCTAGCTACATCTAGATAGTCAACCATATAATTTGTAGAAAATTTTATTGTTGTAATTTGGTGGAGTAAACCAGGCATAATGATTGATAAGACTACCCATACCGAAATCATTTTTATTGCCTGATCGACACTACCTTTACCCCAATAATTAATTAAATAAAAAATAGAAGTCCATAAAAAAACATATAAAAAGATTAAAGCTAATAGCGTAAAAAAACTCGTCAATTCACTTGTGAGCGCCCCTGATAAAATTGTATATGGTATTAAAAATAAACATATTAGTATGAACACAACTAAGAAATAATATGAGAATCTTGTCATCAGCCAAGCCTTTTTGGAAATATCATTTAAATAAATTAGCTTATCAAAACCATTGTCTTTTTCAAGCCCACCTATGTTAAATAATAAAATGATAAGCAAAATAGGTGTCAAAAATAATAATACAAAACTAAAATCCAGTGTTCCCAAAGCTAATCGTTCAGGATTTGCAATTTCCTCAGCTAGATCATTATCAAATATGGTGCTCCAATTAGTAACCTTTTTATAATAGCCATATTGCTCTGCCTGTCCGGTACTAAAAACAATCATTGATGATGGATTTTTAAGAGAATAAGATGGCGTATTCCATATCGCCCAATAAGGAATAGTGGGGTCTCTTCTAGGTTTTTCAATCAAGCCTTGCTCAAGTTCATCATACTGGACTAACATTTTATTTTCAAAGTCTGAATTCTTACTTTTAATGTTTTTTATTTCATTATCATGTTTTTTAAACAAAACATAACCTGTTTGACAACCATAAAAGATTGAAAACGCATATAATAATATTGAAATAATTTTATATGGAGCATTGACCAAGTGAAAATATTCAAACTTTAATATATTCAAATATTTAATCATAATATGATATCTCTTTTAATTTTATATCTAATTAAACATCCAGCAAAGATTACCCATACAATTAATGCAATGATATCAATGAAATAATTTCCAATTTGATTTTTAATCAGCATTGTCTGATAGTCAAAAGTTTTTACAGATCTAAAAAAAGTATTATCAACAGTCCAACTCCATTCTCCAGTTTTTGATCCACCATGTGCATGTTTATCATTCAACGTTTTAATTAGATATCTTCTGTAATGCTCAGCTTTTTTTAAAAAATCTAAATGATGAATCATATCACTTCCACAAAATCCCATACTAAGATTTTGTAGAGATGAAAAAGGATTTAATAATCCAGATAATTGGTATAGCTTTTTTTGTTTTTTATAAATTAAATAATTATTCCCAAAATGTCTGTCCCATACCTGATTCCCATACTCCTCATCAGCTTGCATAACAATTCCATCAAAATTAATAGGTAACTGACTTAGGCTATCTACTTTATACTTAACTAAATATTCTTGCTCTAGTTTAGACCGTCTCTCATCTCTGGGATTATGACCGTCGATACCTTTAGAGCGATCTTCTTTCATTTTAGCGATGAAATTTTGCCGGCTTGGTAAAGGATGAATCTTTTCAACAGTATTACCCCAAATTTTAGGTAAGAATATTGTCCAAACTATCCAAGTCGCTAAAAGTAATGATATTGCTGAAGTATTATTCTTAAAACTGGCAGAGATAAAAGTGGATAAACACACCACAATTAAGTAATACAGACCATATGAAATAAAAGTAAGCCCTAATCTTAATCCAGCATCCAAAGCTAGAGAGCCAAGTATTGATTGTAAAAGAATTGAGAACATGATAAGCATCAATCCATAAAGCCAAATACTAATAGATTTAGATAAAACTAATTTCTCCGGAGATACTCCTTGCAGAGCTATAAGCTTCAATCTTCCAGTCTCTTTATCATTAGTAATAGAGCCAAAAGATAAAAAAATAAGAAATAAAGGCACTACATACTGTAAAATTATGGAAGGTTTAAGTTTACCAAATTTTGAAATTGTAATAGACTGTGATGCTTCAGAATGCACAATCTCATTTTGGACATGGCCCTCAAGTTTTAAAACATTACCTGTAATAGAACTAACACCATCATCTAAGCTGTTTAAAATACTTATTGGCTTAAAAACATATACACCATAGTGAGCTGCCCTATGTGGGTTCATTGGTTCCAAGTTATCCCACTGAGACCTAATATGTTTTTCAGCAGCAGCTTGAGCTTCACTTTGGTTTTCACTTTGTAAATTACTCATCCAAGCTAAAGATAAAATACTAAGTATGAATATTAATGAGACATAAACGATAGAACGATTCCGAACTAATATTTTCCACTCATTAAGAATTATAGCAATCATCAAGATAAATTATCCCCTCATGTAATCAATATATATTTTTTCAAGCTCATTTGTTGTGACTTTGGATGTATCCATTTGATCAATTAAAATTCCATTTTTAAGAATCCCAATACGTTCACAAGTCTCACGGACTCTGAAGATATCATGAGATGCCATCAAAATGGCAGTACCTTTTTCAGCGAGAGATTTTAAAGTGATAGAAAGTTCCGTACTCGCCAAGGGATCTAATCCGCTAGCAGGTTCATCGAGTAGTAAAACCTTAGCTTTTTTTGCAAATGCAATAGCAATACCAACTTTCTGCCTCATACCTTTTGAATAGGAACCTACCTTTTTATTTATGACATATGAATCTAATCCACAATCATTTAGTATTTTGGATAGGTGTTCATCATTATAGTCCTCTCCTGCTATTTTACAAAAATAATTTAAATTTTCAAGTCCTGTTAGATAAGAGTATAAGTTTACATTTTCAGATATATACCCGATTTCTTTTCGAGCACTATCGGCATGTGAAGTAACATCTATACCATTTATAAATGCCTTACCTTTATCAGGATCTAAGAAGCCGAGTAAGACATTTATCGTTGTGGATTTCCCGGCGCCATTTGATCCCAAGAGACCATAAATTTCACCCTCAGTTATTTCAATTGACAAATTTTTTACAGCTTCAAAATCGCCAAAACTTTTCGTTATATTTTCCAGAATAATCATTTATAAAATATCCTTTTTTGATAATCAATTGAATAACAGAACGTTCAAAATTTATAAAGCTAAATTGAAAAAAATAACATGTTCTGAAGGAAGATAATAAATTAAAATGCTAAACTAATGCAACTGAATTGCGATAAGAAAAAATAAACTAATCTTTTTTAAGAACAGGGCATTTTTTACACCATTTACCTTTTTTTTTGTATTTCTTACAGCATTTTGTTTTCATGTGAATAAATTTAGCTATATCGAAATTGAGAATCAATATCAATAAAAGAATTCAGAAAATAAAAAACCCCACTTAAAGTGGGGCTTATATTATAAATAGATGAAGAACTATTTTTAGGTTTTGACTAATCCTATTTTACATAATTCTTTCATACATTGCTCAAATACTTTTTTAGCTTCTTTGGGTGTAAATCCAGTCATGGCATCATCTAATTTTTTTGAAACCTTAAGTTTAACATCTAGCATTGCTTCACTTTCATCATCCTGAAGTTTATAATTCTTGACCTGACTAATGGATGTATCACCCTTGCCAAATTTACCCTTAGAGAATTGCTTTTCTAGCTTTAGTGTTTTATAAATGTAAAAGTCATACTTCTTCCCATTTGTAATAGTCTTTCTCTTCGTCAAATTTATATCATCATATATACTGTCATCGATCATAATATTATAATTACCTTTTTATTTTTATTATTATTTAATTATTCCAATCTATAGTCAAAGAGTATATTAATCCACAAAGAAAATAAAAATTTTCTAAATAAATGATCACTTTAAAATTATACACCCATACAATAAACATTAGTTCCGCTACAATTTTAATTTTATAATATGATCACTTTTCAT
>MDSV01204135.1_pt1 | contig 20167 bp, 18 predicted proteins | sample 810851 | NCBI WGS metagenome assembly MDSV01 (sample SAMN05326640, study PRJNA326480) | marine metagenome | isolation source: seawater | place: Atlantic Ocean: North East | collected 2012 | reverse complement strand
GTGGAAGAAATAACTTCACCAACATTGGAATCTCACCTTAATGCAGAGACAATGGAATGGGATGATCTTCTCCAGTTATTCAGAATTCACGGAGCATTCATGTTTGGGATGGGGGTATTCCATGGCGATTTACACCCTGGAAATGCCATGATGACAAAAGATAAGGATTTCATTTTCATTGATACAGGCGCTATATGTGAAGCACCTAACCACGTAAGAAAGGCTCTATTTGGATTCTTCTACTTCCTGGCAAAAGGGGAACTAAGAAATGCATTCGATGCAATGCTAACCATGGCTGATGTAACTCCATCTGGAAAAACATTGCAGACATACTATGATTCTATGAATAAATTGTACGATGGTTTTGCCGGAACATCCGTGAGTGAAGTATCACTTACTGAACAGATGATGAAGACTGTACGTGCTGCGGTTTTAGCCGGTTGTTCGTTCGGAGAAGATGCGTTTCCAATAATTCGTTCTTTGATGTATATGGACGGTATGGTTTTGAAGGGGCATCCTGACGTCGACTTGATATCGTCCATGGGGCCGTATCTCGACGAATTTGCCACTTTGATTGACCCAACCACACTTCTCGTTAAAACTCCAGAATCCAAAGAAAACTTAGTGGGTAAAAACCGCACTTTAATAACAAAAACAACGGCGTGAAACTTATGTCCAGCGAAATACAACCATCTGTAGCAATTATCGGAGCCGGGCCAGGCGGACTTGCGTCTGCATTATTGTTAGCAAAATCTGGTGTGAAGGTCACCGTTTTCGAGCGCTCAAAAGAAGTCGGAGGTCGAAACAAAGTATTCGAAAGGGACGGTTTCAAATTCGATCTAGGTCCTACATTTTTTCACTATCCGGAGGTTATTGAAGATATCTTCAAAGCTATAGGTTTAGATGCACATGAAGAATTACAACTTAAGAGGTTGGATATCAACTACCGCCTCATATTCGGACAAGGCGGAGTCCTAGATTGCACAAGCAATGTTGATCAAATGTGTGAACGTATTGAGGCTTTATCTGGTAAAAAGAATGCTGACGCTTTCAAAAAATATCTTATTGACAACCGAAATAAGTTGGACAGATCAAAACAGTGTCTGCAAGAGCCATGGTTTGGCATTAGCGATCTTATTTCCGAAAGAGCACTCAGAGTCTCAAGAGTTTTGAGACCACAGCGTTCAGTAGCCAAGGATTTGATGAAATTATTCGATGATGAGAGACTCATGCTTGCCATGTCATTCCAGACCAAATATCTTGGAATGTCACCTTTCAACTGCCCTAGTCTATTCACAATGTTAGCATTCCTAGAATATGAATATGGAATCTTCCACCCAATGGGTGGTCTTGGAAATGTGTCTACAAGAATGAGTCAGATTGCTAAGGACATGGGAGTAGATTTCCGCATGGAAGAAGAAGTCACTAAAGTCATCATGGACAAGAAAACCATCAAAGGAATTGTTACCAAAAATGGCGAGTTCTATGCAGACAAAGTTGTTATGAATGCCGATTTCGCTCAGGGAATGACATCACTTTTCCCTGACAATGTACGCAAAAAGTGGTCTAACAAGAAAATCGACAAGAAGAAATATTCGTGTTCGACTTTCATGCTGTACTTAGGTGTTGACAAGACTTTCGACCACTTACCACATCACCAGATTTACGCCTCTAAAAACTATGTTGATAACTTAGAAGATATAGAAAAGCATCACAGATTAACTTGGGATGACCCATCTATATACGTCCAAAATGCATGTGTTACGGACCCGCAAATGGCTCCAGAAGGATGCTCAACTGTTTACGCACTCGTCCCAGTATCACACATCCATGAGAACATTAACTGGGATGATGAAAAGGACCCATTCCGAAACCGAATCATCGAACAGATTGAAACAAAGTTGGGGTATGAAGGATTAAGCGACCACATCGTATCAGAACTGGTCATTACCCCTGAAGATTGGGGAGATCATTGTTACAGAGGGGCTGTGTTCAATCTAGCTCATGGACTCGACCAAATGCTTTGGCGAAGACCAAAGAATGAATTTGATGAAATCAAGAATCTTTACCTCGTAGGAGGAGGCACTCATCCAGGAAGTGGACTTCCAGTAATTTACGAATCTGCACGTATAAGTTCTAAACTTCTGCTTGACAGTCTGGGCATTAGACCTGATTGGAATGGAGTCGATACATGGTTTAGCAGTCGTAAGCGCAGAAGCAAGCCAAGTAAATCTGCCAATAGAAAAGGGATGGAAGTTCCAGCAACTAATGCAAGCCACAACTGAGGTGATTAGATGGATACTCAAGTGATAGACGATGCCTATGCACATTGTCAACGCGTTTGTAAGAATGCTTCTACCACATTTTTTAGTTCATTTTCAGCATTAGAGATAGAGAAAAGAAGAGCTGTACACGCAGTGTATGCTCTTTGTAGATGGGTTGATGATATTGTAGACGGTGATGATGATCCTGATGTCAAGGTGACACCTGAACTCCTTAGTCAATCTAATGATAGAGATTTACTTCTAAGAGAGATACACTCCGGCAGAGATCCTGCAAACACTAAAGAAATTCACATGCAGAGATTAATGGCTTTAGTTTCAATTAGAAATAACCTTGAGAAAGCCAGTGTTGGTGATATCAAATCTGATGGCCACCCTATTTTCATTGCTCTACAAGATGTATTTTCAAGATACAGTATTCGACTACAGGACTTTGAGACAGTTATCCAAGGAATGGAAGATGATTTGTTCCCAGTTAGATGTAATACATGGGATGAACTGCGTTCTTATTGCTACAAAGTAGCTTCTGCAGTTGGCCTAATACTGATTGAGATATACGGGTATGAAGATAGGGCTGCAAAATTGCATGCCGTCGACCTAGGAATACAAATGCAATTGATTAATGTCCTTAGGGACGTTGTTGAAGACTATGAACGTGGAAGAGTATATCTTCCAAAAGAGATTCTAGCAGCTCACAACTTACACATTGATGACCTTTCAAACCCAAATCTCGCACAAAACCCTTCATGGAAATCTTTCATCAGAGAATACTTCGAAGTCGTCCGTAGACACCAGACATCTGCCATGCATCTGTTTGATTATCTTGACCAAAGATCAAGAGTGCAACCAAAGATTATGTTAGATGCTTATACTAAAATCTTCAATGAAATTATTCGTCGTTCAGGGGATGTATTCACTGCTCCCCTCACACTTTCAATATCCTCTAAGTTGTCTTTGTGGATGAAAATTAATTACCTCAAAATAAAGGCTAAAATGTCTTCAAGTGAATGAAATTGGTGATAAAATGCAATGTAATATCGGAGCGAAAGGAAAAGCAGCACGCTTGAAAATGGGCATACTAGCACTTGGTTTTGCAGTTGTACTCGTGGCATTAATACTCGTGGGACTTCTATCGTCTCCTCTTTGGTGGTTTCCAGTAGCTGGAGTCACTTTTGGAGGTGCTTTCGCTATATTTGAAGCAAGGGCTGGCTGGTGTGTGATCAGAGCTATGGGGTTCAAAACTCCTATCTGAGATTCATTCCCACTCAATAGTACCGGGTGGTTTGTGAGTAATATCGTAGACCACTCTGTTTACCGCACCCTTAACGGTGTTAGTTATCCGGGTACTTATTTTTGCAAGAATGTCATGTGGAATCTCAGAATACCTAGCAGACATCCCATCTAATGATTGGACTGCTCTCACAACTACAGTCTCACCGTATGCTCTAACGTCTCCATGAACACCAACGGACCTCACAGGTAAAAGTGCTGCGAAGTATTGCCAAGGGATTTCCATCTTGCCTTCCGCAGCAGCCGCTTCGAATTCTTCTTCTACAATTGCGCATGCTTCACGAACAACATGAACTCTCTCTAGAGTCAGTTCTCCTAAGCAACGAACAGCTAATCCAGGTCCAGGGAATGGTTGTCGATCTGCAACACGAATATCCAAAGCGCGAGCCAGTTCTCTAACCTCATCCTTATACAAATCACGTAGCGGTTCTACAACCTCAAGAGTCATGTCTTCAGGAAGCCCACCTACATTGTGATGACTTTTGATAGTGTCACGGACACCACCGCCAGACTCAATCCAATCGGGAGCAATTGTTCCTTGAACTAAATACTTAGCTCCAACTTTGTGTTGCTCTTCTTCGAAAATTCTGATGAATAATTCACCGATGATTTTTCTTTTTCTTTCAGGATCAGTTACTCCTGCCAAGGCTTCAAAGTAACGCTCTTCAGCAAAGACTGTTGTCAAATTCAGACCATGCGCCGATAGCATCTCCTGAATCTCGGTAGTCTCGTCTTTGCGCATTAGACCTGTGTCCACATATACACAGTGTAGTTTGTCACCAATAGCTTGGTTTGCAATTACTGCTGCTACGGTTGAATCTACGCCTCCACTGCAAGCTATGATTGCAGTTTCATCAATTTCATCTTTCATTTTTTGAGATGATTCTTCGATGAATGAAGAGGCATCGAACATCAAGCATCCCTTCCGTTGACCTCTGCATCCATCTTCTTGACCTTAGCAACTTGATCCAACTTGTTCTGCTTTAGTGCTGCAGCATAAGTCTCATTTCCAAGTGCCAAAATCTGTGTTGCCAGATAGCCTGCATTGTCACCACGGTCAACACCAACTGTTGCCGCAGGTACTCCGGGAGGAAGTTGTACGATTGAAAGAAGACTGTCGAACGGAACTCTTCCGCCACAAGGAACTCCGATAACTGGTTTGGTTGTAAGAGCGGCAACAGCACCAGGTAATGCTGCTGCTAATCCAGCCATAGCGATGAATACGGTGCACCCATCTGCTTCAGCATCATGAATAATTTGTTCTACAAAAGCAGGAGAACGGTGCGCACTCGCAACTCGTAATTGGTATGATACACCAAAATGCTCGAGAATCTTGGTACACTTTTCTGCAACTGGCATGTCTGACTTTGAACCTAATAGGATTGTAACGTCCATGATGTTGTGCCATGGACGGTAGTTCATCAACGTACCGAGTATCAACAACTACTGAATTAACTCAATCTAGTTGTGAATTTGGAATTATGAATGGCTCAATCTCAGAGAAATGATGTGATTTTTCAGGGTAGTGCCACATCCAATTACCTGCTGCTAAAATGTGACCACCGGAGATGATAGAAACTGGACGGCTGTTAACCAATGTCCGGAATCTGCGAATGAAAGATGGTATTATCCAAGCAGGTGTATCTTGTAAGTTCCATACATCCTGTGGCCATTCTCTATTGCGGTTCAGAAGTCGTCGAACTTTTCGTTTTTCATCGTTCAGTAAATTAAGAGCCCTAGACTCCAAAGCTGAATCTACTCTGTAGTCGAGTAGATGAGCAGATAACAAATCATTGGCTAACGTGATCCTTCCCTGTCTGGCCGCAATACCTGCTGCCCTTGGAACAATCCTCCCACGACCTGAACAATCAACTTCGATCAAGACTTGGTACTTTCTTATTGATTGATTCTCACTCAAATAATCTTCAACTTCAAAACTCCCATCCCACAAAAATGGTGCAACCCAGCGATATTCTTTTTCTGGTTGTAAGTGTCGAAGGATTAGGCCTCTAATGTCCAAGGGATACTCGCGCATATCTCTTGATTATTCGGATTAATTAAGGATGTATTTTGCTCACTCTTCACTGAATGTGAAAGTGATTGGGGCATCTGCTTCCAGCATTATTTGACCATTACTTCTCAGTCCCCTAACTATGTTTGACCCTACCCTGAAAAGAGGCCTTGCAGCCCATTTTTTGTGCATGTAAGTTGCACCTTCTACGTCTGGTAAAGGTACTCTTGGGTCCCAATCACAACGGTATGATTTACCTGAAAGTGCAGATAACATTGCTGCAGTTCGATAATTTATAGTCCATGCAATAATTGCTAAAACCGCTTGAACGAAATCAGGTGGCTGGAAAAATAGAATGAAAGCAGTAAATGGAGATACAAGTAAAACCAGCATATCAACACGTCCTGGCATTGCATTAGTACCTAACCAGACAGCAATAAGCGATAACATCAAGCCAAAGGCCAAGAAGAAAGTTGCAAGTAAACCACCACCCTTGAACAGGATAATCAGAAGTCCACTAACTAATGGTAGCAGTGACCATGCCATTGGCCAAAGCATCTTCGGACCGGGGCCGGGAACTTCAACTTCCACCCAGTCCATACAGGTGGGTGCAAGGCATATGCCTTCAATCATTTGTCAATAGACCGAAATCACTCATCAAATGGATAGGATAGTGTCAGATTACGAGCAGCATAAACTTCGTCGACTCTTCTTACCTTGGTAGTCACAGGTGCATTGTGTAAGACATCTGCATCTTCCTGCAGAACTTCAACGAATCGCTTAGCAAATTCGTCAAGAACTTCTTTTGATTCTGTTTCAGTTGGTTCAATCATCATACATTCAGGCACGATTAGTGGGAAATATACGGTAGGTGCCATGTATCCTTTGTCCAAAAGCCCCTTTGCAACATCCATAGCACCGAGACCTTTCTGCTCTTTTAGAGGAGCAAGCGATAAGGTGAACTCATGTTTCACTACATCAACTGGGGCACCATCACAGAATACATGAGATACACCCTTAGCCTCGGCTTCTTCCATGATTTTGTGACGCAAATAATTTGCATTCAGAACTGCATGTTCTGACATGGTTTTCAGATCCCTTCCATAACGCCGGTAGAAAGCCCAAGAGCGGATTACTGCGCCGCTGTTACCATGCCATTGCTGAACTTTACCGATACTATTCTCTGGTTCTAACCAGTGGTACCACCATTCATCATTGACTGCAGTTAGTCGATCTCCAGAACTGGTTTCTCTTCGTTCTACAACTGGACCAGGTAAGAATTCAGCAAGATGTGATTTCACGCCTATTGGTCCAGAACCCGGACCTCCTCCGCCATGTGGTTGACTGAATGTCTTGTGTAAGTTATAGTGAACTGCATCGAACCCCATCAGTCCAGGAGATGTCCTACCCAGAATCGCGTTAAAGTTAGCGCCATCGTAATACATCTGACCTCCCGCTTCATGAACAATTGCTGCAGCCTCTGCAATTTCAGGCTCAAATACACCAAGTGTACTAGGATTGGTAATCATCATTGCAGCTGTATCATCTCCAACGACAGCCCTTAATGCATCCAAATCGATTCTACCATCTTCCTGACTTGGGATCTCAACTATTTCGAAACCTGCCATAGATGCACTAGCTGGGTTTGTTCCATGAGCGGAATCAGGAACGATTACTTTTGTTCGATTCAAATCTCCACGTGATCTGAAATATTCTTGTATGCAACGTATTGCAGTAAACTCACCTTGTGCACCGGCAACCGGCTGTAGAGTCACTGCATCCATACCAGCACATATTCCAAGCATTTCTTGCATCTCGTAGAAAATTGCTAACGTACCTTGGATTTGATGTTCTGGTTGTAGTGGATGCAGGTCTGCAATCCCTGGAAGTTGTGCAATCACTTCATTGACGCGAGGATTATGTTTCATTGTACAAGAACCGAGTGGGTAGAAACCTGTGTCAATTCCAAAATTACGATTGGAAAGCCAGGTGTAATGTCTGACCATTTCTGGTTCCGAGATGCGTGGCCACCTAGGCAACTCAGCACGAACTAGAGTGTTAGGTATCTGTAGATTATTCACATCTGAAATTGGGTCTGGTTGCGAGTAACCTCGGCCATCAGCACCATTGTGTTCGAATAGATGGCTCAAGCACTCACCCCCTTCATTGATTCAGACCAAACAGAGAGATGGGCCACAAGTAAATCGACATCAGTTGGTCTTGTTTGATCACTAAAAGATACGAGTAACCAATTATCTCTATCAGGATACCAATTTGACAAATCAAATCCACCAATCAAACCTTGAGTATCAAGATAGGATAGGCAGTCAGCGGCAGAACCTGGCAACTCAATCACGAATTCATTATAATGACAATTATCGTTGTGTGGAATACTGAAGGATTGTATTTCAGATAATTTCTGCTTTGCCAATTGACATGCTGCCATATTTCTCTGTGCGAGTTTCGCAAGTCCTTCTGGACCGAGAAGAGACATATGCATTGCACCCATCAAGGCGATTAATGTCTCATTTGTACAAATATTTGAGGTTGCTCTGTGACGCCTGATATGCTGCTCTCTAGTAGATAGTGTGAGGCAGAATGCTTCGTTTCCATCTACATCGATAGAACGTCCAACAATACGGCCTGGCATCTGCCTTAGATATGCCTTGGTACAAGCAAATATACCATACAATGGACCACCATAGGTGATAGGTGAACCAAGTGCTTGCCCTTCACCAACTACAATGTCTGCTCCATAATTACCAGGAGCTTCAACCAATCCTAGACTTACAGGAGCAACTCCTACAATGAATGCAGTATTATCTCCGATGATATCTTTGACGCTGGTTAGCCCACCATCTAGAATCCCCAATGGATTGGGTTGCTCAACATAAATACCACAAGAGCCAGTAGCCTCAGCGAGAGAATCAAGATCTAGTGTTCCGTCTGAATTGTGACGTAGTGTCTTGATTGTAATGCCCCCACCTTGAGTGTAATTGTGAATTACCGACATTCTAGCAGGCGGTATTAATTCGCTAACATAAACAGTATTCTTCTGTTCTGCTTTACGATTATGAATCCTTACCGAACAAGTAATTGCTTCGGCTGCTGCTGTAGAAACATCGTACACCGAGAGATTCGCAACCTCTAGTCCTACTAATTCACTAATCAGGGTTTGGAACTCCCACATTGCTTGAAGCATTCCTTGGCTTACTTCTGGTTGGTAAGGAGTATAGGAAGTCAAGAACTCTCCACGAGTGACTAATTGGAAAACACTTGCAGGGACATAGTTACGATTCAATCCAGCACCGAGGAAATTTACACGTTCACCAAGAGCTACATTTGAACCCAGAATACGTCGTGCATCTGCAAGGATTTCTTCTTCGGATTGTGGACCACGTAAGGGTAGTTCACCGTTCATCCTAACTGGTTCAGGTATATCTGCAAATAATTCATCAATTGAGGACATCCCCATTGCAGCAAGCATCTCTTTTTCTCTTCCGAGATTGGGCAGTTGGTCAACCATAGTGCGGCCTCCGTTCTAAGTCCCAGCGCGTAACCAACATGAATGTTGGTTTAGTAGCAAAGGCAATTGAGGGGGACCTACTCGCCAAAATATGGCGCGAATTGCGATGGTGGTAACCAACGCTTGTGCGCCAGATCCTAGAGTTGAAAGACATGCGCGTTGGTTGGTTGAGGATGGTAACGAGGTTGAAATATATGCTTGGGACCGTGATGGAGATAAACCCATAAATGAAGCACTGAATGGATATTTAATCAACCGTACAAGATTTAGAAAGCGTTCATCGAGGAGTTCATTTAGTACTTGGATTACAAAAAACAAATTCATCTCAAGTCTCAAAATCGACGCTGATTTGCTGATTCTAAACGATACAGATACCGCAGACGTCAATTTCGATGGGAAAAAGTTGCTTGATATCCACGACATGGCTCACACATGGCCCCTTATGCGCGGAAATTCATTTGCCCACAAATGGGCAGCTAACAAAATGCTGAAACAGGCTAAGAGAATTATTTCCAAATCTGATGCAATTATCGTATCAGCGCCTGGTTTTACGGATTGGATAGAATTGCAAGAATCTGAACCAGTCGTTGTGATGAACAGAAGAAACCATCAGCCTCTGAAGAAGAGTCAACACAAAATTCTCGGTTATTTTGGAAGAATAAGAGAAATCAACTCGATTAGGTTCATGATACAAGCCGCAGAAATGGCAGGATTTGAAATTGTAATTGCAGGGGATGGAGTAGCTGTTGGCCCTATGTTAGAGGAGTTCCCTGATTTAGACTACAGAGGGCCGTTTGATGAACAACAATTACCTAAGTTAGTCGAAGAAATAAGCGTAATGTACGCAATGTATGACCCAAAGAGAGGTAACATCATGCAAGGAGCAATTCCCACAAAAATGCTCGATGCAGCAGCATTTGGAAGACCAAGTGTAGTGAATGCCAATACACCAATGGGTGAATTATGTGAATCTGAAGGTATAGGAGTAACAGCCGGCTATGGAAATGTAATCGAAATAGCAGAAGCAATAGATAGGGCCCATGATATTGAAATCACTAGTACCAAGGGTGAAGACAGTGAAGTATTTTTGTCAGTAGTCAACAAATTATTGGACTAATCTTTCCATTTTGTCCATGATTCATCGGCATTTTGGTACCAATTATCACCATCATTAGCACGGAACCATATTGTGCCATTTTCATCGGGGTCAAGGTAATCTCCCGCTGGCAAACCTTCCCATGATGCCACTGTATCTTGTTCTTCAGATTCTTCTTCATCCTCAGTTTCAATCTCTTTATCTGAATCTGCAGTCGAAAGTTGTTCAACAGTTCCCGACTGTTCGTCTTCAGAATTATCAGAGGTCGAATCACTTTGATCCAATTGAGGACCTGGCGGGGGAGGCATTGGCAAATCTTTCAATGATTTTTTAGACGAGGGTTTCTTCTTTGGTTGTGGCTTTTTCTTGAGCATGACTACTATCACACAAACCAATAACAGAACAACTACTGCTCCAATAATACCGAACACTGTAGTTGCACTCATACCATCATCTGAGCTAGATGCTGTACTATCATCCGTACTCTTTCCTCCATCACTAGGTTCTGTAAGCAAGCAACCGGGGTAATATACATCATCATCGAATTTGCCATCTGGAACTTCGAATGGACACATGTCCGCGGATGTCGCATTCTCTACAAATATTCCTGGCCAATCATCGCTTCGAGATTCATTCCATTCCGGATTGCCCCAGTTATCGCCAAAACCATCTTCGTCGGTGTCATACCATTGTGTTGGATCAATTGGGAATGCGTCAGGCCCATAGCCAAGACTTTCCCATTTGTTAAGTCCCCAAAACGCATCTGGCTCAGAGTATCCGTCTCCATCAATATCGGGGCAGCCATATCTATCGATTGTTGAAGTTCCTGCCTTGTCGGGACAGTAGTCGAACATTACTCCAACGAAATTGTCTCCAAACCCATCACTATCTGCATCAGCCCATTGACTTGGCTCATCCACGAAAGCATCTGCTCCTTGAGCTACACTCCAAGAAATTTCTGGATTTGAATATCCATCGCCATCTGTATCGATGCAACCGATTCTATCTTCACTTGAATTACCAAAAAAGAATGGACAATCATCAGGGTTATTTCCACTAGGGTTGTCACCGTACCCGTCTCCATCTCCATCATTCCACTGTGTTTCATCTTGGAAGAAAGCATCAACAGAATCAGCCCAACCATCTGAATCGAAATCAGGACATCCTTTCATTCCACCAAATGTTGCTGTTCCTTCTTGGAGAGGACAGAAATCTACCAAATCTGAGAAGCCATCGTTATCATCATCATTATCTTCCCTGTCATCAATACAACCATCTCCATCGTTGTCATTTGAAGCATTTTTCCTCCAGTTAGCAATACCGTTTTTGCACAAATCTACTTCATTGATTACACTATCATTGTCGTTGTCATTGTCTTCATTGTCGTTTCTACAACCGTCTGCGTCCCTGTCGTTTGATTGACTAGAGGTCCAACCGACTTCTCCCCGTGGGCAGTTATCGTCCACATCGAAGATTCCATCGTTATCATCATCTGAGTCTTCATTTGAATTTTCATCCTCGCAACCGTCTCCATCCTTATCGGTCTGAACTTCTGAGGTCCAATTCAATGAGCCTTGATAACAATCATCAACTAAGTCATCAATTCCGTCACCGTCATCATCTGGATCGCAGGCATCACCGACTCCATTTTCATCATAATCTAACTGCAATTGATTCGCATTGTATTGACAATTGTCTTCAGTGTCAAGAACTGAATCGCCATCATCATCAAGGTCTTCATCTGAATCTCTACATCCGTCTCCATCAAGATCGCTAGAGGAATCAAGAATCCAGTCTAATTCGCCAGAAGGGCAGTTGTCTACATCATCAGAAATACCATCGTTGTCATCATCATCATCTTCTTCGATATCTTTGCATCCATCGGAATCATGGTCGAAGGTAGTATTGGATTGGTTCCAATCTATTTCGCCATATTGGCAATCGTCTAGCACATCATGTAAGCCATCATTGTCATCATCAGAGTCACAGGCATCTCCTTTCAAATCTCCATCGAAATTACTCTGATTAGAATTTGGAGTATTCAAACAATTGTCTGTGTAATCTTTAACGCCGTCATCATCTTTGTCATGCTGGAACTGCCAAACGAAAATGTCTTGCTCAGTTGCAGTTCTAGGAGTCCCTCCAAATGATACAGTCCCGCTGAAGTCCCCACCTGCAATCAATGAACCATCATTCAGGGCCAGTAATGCACCAACAGTGTCATTTCCCGCACCTCCAAAACTCATAGCCCATTGGAAATCAGAATCGAAATCAAGTTGGGCAATGAAACTATCATAGTAAATTGTACTCGAATTCTTCTGTAAAGTGAAACTTCCGAACTTCATTTCAGCAAGTTGATTTCCACCAAATTGAACTTGCCCCTTTGGATTAACTGAAAGTGCTTGTATTCTATCATCTTCAGGACCGCCAGCATGGTAATCCCACAATTGAGTTCCATTCATATCGTACCTTAGTACCAAAACATCCCAACTGCCCTGTCCTGTAACAACAGTTCCTCCTTGCTTCTTGAAAGACTGGAAGAAGTTTCCACCAACTACAACTCCACCATCAGGATGAATTACGATATTGTTGAAGTAAACTCCACAATTTGAAGCAAAGCATGAGGAACCCCCAGTATTTTGGCCCCATTTTAAATCTCCAGAATCTGAATACTTCAATACGAAACCAGCATACGTAGATTGTGGAGATGAAGTAAAGGAATTATTCCAAGTTTCATATCCGGTGTTATATCCTGCAATGTAAGCAGCATTAGTTGATGATTCAACAACGATTTGATATGGCACTGAGTCTCCAGTGCCGTCTGAATCTTTTGCCCAATCCCATAACGTAGAAGAGACATTGTAGTAAGCTACGAAGAATCTCGCACTATCGGAGAATGTTTGTGCGCTCAATAATGTTGAAGAAAATTCAGTGAAGTTTTGGTAATAACCAGTTACATACAGGTTATCATAATTATCTGCAGCAATATCCCATCCTACATCAACATCAAATCCTCCGAACTTCATAGCCCAATCGAATTGTCCAGTGTCATTAACCCTAGCAATCCAGCCATCAAAACCAGTTGTATTAAGCGTAGTATTACCAAAACTAACCTCTCCTCTGAAGTATCCTGTCCCGTAGACATTGTCATTCGAATCCACAGTCACTCCTCGACATTCATCATAGTAAAGCGCAGTTCCTGTTGAAACAGCCCATATCCAAGAACCAGTTTTAGATAACTTTGCAATCAAAATGTCGCCTTCTCCTTGAGTATGAACTATTATGGAACCAAATTGTGACAACTGGTAAATCGACCCGCAAATTATCACATCACCTTGAGAGTCCAGAATCATTTCATAGATCTCATCATTGCTGTTTGAGCCTCCTGTTGCAGACCAGTTACTGTTAGTTGCACGTCCCATACCAATTGAGTTCAAAGCTTCGACTTGTGGCAATGTTAATTCAGAGTCTGGAATTAATCTGCTGCCGACTTCAGGTCTATCAACCGCAATTGCACCCGAATTGCTTACCTGTGATATTGCAGGAACCAACGAGAGCAAGAAACAAGCAAGAATCCCAAGGGCGATCATTCGGCGCATGTATCTGCGTGGAACATCACCCTCATCAATTCAACGCCCCTATGGGGCGTTATCAAACAAAGGGTGGACGAGCGATTACTGCTTTCACTTTTTTACGCGGGGATGCAACAATCATTACCTTGTCACCGGGTTGAACATCCGAAATATATCCAAGCCCAATTCCTGTTCTGTCCATCGATGGAGACGGTGCCCCGCTGGTTAGAATTCCGATGACATTACCATTCATGTCTTCCACCTCTTTACCCCCTCGAGGTAGTGGACCACGCTCGAGCTGTTTGACTCCCCATAATCTCGCATCATTTTCACTATGAGACACAACTCTTTCTCGACCGACGAATTCATGTTCCAGATCGAGACCGAATGGGACATTAGTTTCCCAAGTATCTCGGTGAAGTATATCGTTATCATCAAGACTTGGTGATGCGAAATCTACTCCTGAAAGTAAGAAGCCCTTTTCCAAACGTAAAGTATCTCTTGCCCCCAAACCAACGGGGGTTGCTCCGGCTTTGATTAGTGCCCTCCATAATGTACTTGCATCATTATTTGGAACGAATATTTCGTAACCCGCCTCCCCAGTATAACCTGTACCTTGAATCCATCCACTTATCCCTAGTGGATTTTCTCCAATCAAAGACCATTTGAAGCGCCCTACATGATTAGATTCTCCGAGTACTGATTCACACAATTGCTTAGCATTTGGCCCTTGGAGAGCTAAGATACTGGTTTCTGGAGAGAGATCTTCTAAAGTAATTGAGCCGTCTTCAGGTAACAAGGAATTGAACCACTTCCACATTACTGGAATCATACTGGCATTGGGAACACCTAAAATTTCATCTTCTGAAACTACTGCAAAAATCATGTCGTCGATTAGGAAACCATCATGGTCTAGAAAATGTGTGTAGGCACATCTACCTGGTGAGATTGAGGTACATTTCTGAGTTGCAATGGATTGCAACCATTCTTTTACACCAACTCCTTTGAAACGAAATGAGCCCATGTGAGAAACATCAAAAAGACCTGCATGTGAACGACACGCAAGATGTTCTTCGGAGATATTAGAGTACCATATTGGTAACTCAAAACCATGAAAATCAACAATGTTTGCATTCAATGAAACGTGGTCATCGTAGAGAGCCGTGCGTACTGGTGCTTCATCACTCATGATATTGTGGTGGCGAACTCAGCATTAAATCATCACTGATAGAATATCACAACTTATTTGCGAGAATTGCGCATTATTGACCAATTCTTCCTAGCCAAGCCTTCAAGGGCAACTCCTGACAAACCGCCCCATAACCAAGGGGAATCTATCTGCAGCGCTAATAGAACCGCCATTGCGATTGAGGCTACAATCCAATGATGAAGCCAGAATAAATTGTTACGAACATGGAACTTGATGTTTTCAGTGATCCACCTTGTGGCTGCAAAACAACAAATCATCGAAACAGAGTAGTAGGCGAATTCCATGAACAGTTTACGAGTTGGGAGGATTATAACCCCTTTCAATCTCAATACTCTACAGGAACTGGGTCTAGCATTCTCCAAAGATACCAACTAGCCGCAGTCCGATATGGAGCCCACCTCTTCGAAATCTCTAGAACATCCTCCTTCGTGACTGCTTCGGGAACTAATAATTGAACTCCTTTTATCAAACCAATATCTCCAATACTGAATATATCAGGCCGCAGCAAAGCGAAAATCATGATCATCTCGGAAGTCCATGGACCAATTCCTCTAAATTTAGTAAGGTGTTTATTAATCTCAATATCAGATAACTCTTCCCACTCAGCGGACAAAAATTCAGTGGAATTAGTAGCAATACCATGTATGTATTGAGACTTAGGTCTAGTTATTCCGCTAGTTGCCAACTCTTCAGGAGAGAATTTGCAGACATTCTCCGGAGTCATTTCTCCGACTAATTCACTAAGCCGGCCCCAAATAGAATCTGCAGCAATTACTGAAATTTGTTGACCCACTACTGAACGGACAAAGGTAGCGAATATATCTCCCTTGCCGGTAAGGTGTTCAGAATCGTATTTTTCAACCACGGGTCCCAAGACCTCATCTTTCAAGAGGAAAACAACAGCACTATCCCACCATTCGGGTTTTCCAGTAATCATATTCCGACGCCTGTCTTCGATTATTTGACTACTTGCTTTATTCAACGATTAAACGGAACTCCGCGGATTATTTCATCTCCAATCTTTACTACTTCAACAATGAATTTGTCAAGAGATTCTGTTGTAACACCAGGGTTAGCAATAACAGGTCTCAGAATTACGTCATCATTAACATTAGATTTAGAGACCATGAAGTTGCCTGACTTAACTAAGCGTTCACGTATTTGGCTGTTCACATCGTTATGATCAATACCTTCGACAGTATAACGGAAACATACATTCGACCAAACTCTTCGCGACCTCATCTCCAGTTTGTCATGTGCGTTTACCGTTGATTCTAGATAATCAGCCAGACCTACATATGATTCAATTTTTCGAGCCCATCCTGCATCTCCGATTTCTCTCCATGCCAAGAACAACTTCAATGCATCATTCCTTCTACCACATTGTAGACTAATTCGGCCCAAGTCAACGTCCTCAGCCTCTCCATGGAATAGGTAATGCGCCACATCACCATGAGAGCAAATTTTCCTCAAAATCTCTGGACGTTTGATTAAGAAAGCCGAACATATTAGAGGAACTCCCATCATTTTGTGAGCATCCCAGCATACAGAATCTGCCAATTCAACTCCGTCCATCAAACTTCGATGTTTGGCACTGAACATGCAGGAACCACCCCAAGCTGCATCGACATGGAACCATATGTTGTATTTCGAGCATATTTCTGCAATTCCTTTGATGGGGTCGAACGCTCCCCGCACGGTAGTGCCAGCGGTAGCAACTACACAAAATGGAATCTGACCGTTAGATTGTGTTCTCTGTATCTCTTCATTCAGCTTATCTGTGCGCATTCTTCCTTCATCATCACATGGAACTTTTATGACATTTTCAAACCCTATACCCAAGACATTGGCTGCCATTAATACAGAATAATGAGATTCTGCCGAAACATAGCAAACTAGGTTTTGACAGTCAAATCCACGTTGCTGTCCTAGCGGGTCTACATGGAATCTTGCACACATCATCCCAATCATATTGCCATTAGAACCACCAGTGGTCAAAGTTCCATTTCCATCTGCAAATCCTATCAGATCACACATTCTTCGAATTAGTGACTGTTCGATCAAAGTTGCATATGGGGCCAACTCGTAAGTGTACATCGAATTATTTGTAATACTAGCGATGATTTCTCCAGCAAGAGCTGAAAGGTTCATCCCACCCCAAAGTGGATTCATGAAACCAGGGTGGTCGGTACGAACACTATAGCGGAGGTATTGGTCAATATCAGATATCACCGAATCAAGCCCCAACCCTTCGAGAGGAAGATTGAGGTCAGCAGTTTTACGGAGACTTGATTGAGGTATGAAATCGACAATATTTTCGGAACCATCAAGATATGACCGCATTCTTTGAAGAACTGCATCCATGAATTCGCCTGTGTCCAAATGCATCCCTCTAATCTGCCCTGATGAAGACGGGTTTAGAACCCTGCGTCTACTCGGACAAATATGGCACTTGCAGAAAAATATGGAGACTTGCCACTTAGATTGCTCTTAGTTGGCCACAATCCGAGTGAACATTCGTGGAAATCCGGACATTATTATTCCCAGCCATCAAACAACTTTTGGAAACTGATCATAGAATCGGGCATATTAGAGGCTAATGTCGAGGGAAATGATGATTCTATGCTAGAAAAAATGCAAATTGGTTTCACAGATGTTGTGAGAGTCCCAAATAGCATTTCAAGTACTATATCTCGTAGTTATTTTCGTGAGCAGTGCTCTTTTTTTTACAAACGCATAAAGGATAATGCAGAACGGGTAGGAGGCGCTCCTGAGCGTGTTGCATTTGTTGGAAAACGACAATTTACAATGTTATTTGATCCGCCTTTGAAGAGTGTTGAATTAGGCCTTCAAGATCTAAAACCTCCAGGGTTCCCCTTTGACTCTGAAATATGGGTTCTATCGACTCCTTCGGGTCGTTCACCGATGAAATGGAAAGATCGTTTGAATCCGTACAAAGATCTTGCACAATCTATGCAATCTGCATTTTACACTAGTAACATTGAATAAAGACACCTATTAGAACGCACATGCTTGGGAAAGATGGCGCCGCATGGATTGAAAGATTGCACATGCAATTGGCTAGAGACTTAAGGGCAGCAAACTGGTCTCAAGCAGAAATTGCAGATATACTGGGCTCAACACAATCGACCATATCCCGTATGGCGCACCGCCAACTACCAGAAATGGCAGGTACATCTGATGAATCAACCATAGATGGATGGGCTCATGAAATATCGATGGCTCTCAAGCAACTGGGCCCAAAAGCAAAACCAAGCAGAACTCGTTTCGTAATGGAAATCGCATTCGCACCAGGCCAAGTACTTCGTTTTGACAAATCATTAACTGGCTCCGACTTAGATTCTGATCAAGAACAGACATCATTATTGAAAAGACTTGAATGGGCTGTATCAAGAATTGATGTAAACAAATTGAAACTTCAAATGCCGGCTGTTGGAATGAACATTGCTTGTTGCTTAGATTCGTCAAGAACTACTAGCGAAGTTGCAGCATTTCCCGGAAAGGTCACCATTGTTGAAAACAAGTTGCGCCACCATGAAACCCCTGCATTTGGAGCATCTAATCACCTAGCAAATATGCTTCTGTTAGCTAGGCGAAATGACAAAGCCAAAACCGCAATACTCAATATTCATCCAGGGGACGACAAAGATGCGATTGAAGCCATGTGTGAAGACTTAGATTTGAATCTGACTTTTGCTCCCAAAGGAGAATTAGTCCCACATCAAGGAATTGACATCATATTAGATGAAGGTGCATTTGGATGGGAACCCGCCCTCTACATATTGGCCCACAATCCATTAGAATTAGTCGATAGAATGCACCGGATTATTTCGGAATTGAACTGAGGTGAAAATATGAATAGATTTGCGTTATTAGTAGTGCTATTGGTTTTGAATCTGACATTATCTGGATGTTTGACTGAATCCATCGATGACAATGAAATCAAACAGCCTGATGAATATGAATGGACAGATGATGGAGAATTGGTTATAGTAACATACGATGTCTACGGATTAACAGATGAAATGCTAGAGCAATTTGAAAATGAATCTGGATATGAGGTGAGTTTACTGAAACTTGATGATGCGGGCTCAGTACTAGACCACTTGCTCCAACACAAAGGACAGCAGGTTGCCGATATTGCGATTGGTTTGGATAATACATACCTCCAAACAGCGATTGATAACAATGTTCTTTGGGAACACAATGCGATCTTGCAGAATATATCTGATTCTGCACTAATCCCTTACGATGGGCCATTAGCTGCTCCTTTTGATCAAGGATACATTTGCTTGAACTATGACTCTGAAATTGTGGATGGAGTAAATTACACTATTCCTGAGAGTCTATGGGAATTGACCGAAGATGATTGGAAAGGCAAGGTAGCCATACCATCGCCAGAAACTAGCAGTCCTGGTCGCGCATTCATGACCGCAACCACTGACTACTTTTCCACAGATGGTGACAATGAGACTGAATGGAGCGATTGGTGGACTGCAATGTCTCTGAATGAAGTGATAATCACAACAGGTTGGTCAGAAGCGTATGAGACACGATATACTGGAGGATATGGTGAATGGACTGAAGGGCATGTTGGAGACGCTCATATCGTTCTTTCATATTGCCACTCGCCCGGAGTTGAGTCTTGGTACAATGGGAACTGGACAAAGTCTGCGGCATTAGATATCCCAAAGGCGTCATTCCATCAGGTTGAATATGCTGCTGCTTTAGAAGGTGGAAACCTTGACTCTGCATCTGCATTCATCGAATACCTACTCTCACCAGAAGTTAATTCAAAGATGCCTATTGAAAATTCAATGTATTCAGCCCTCGAAGGTTATGATTTACCCGAAGAGAATGGATATCTCTTCCATTCGGTGGTTCCAAGCGAACCGGCTGTTGTAAATTCTACCACAATAGCAAACGATATGCAAGAGTGGTTAGAGATTTGGAATGAAGCGATGGTTGATGTCTGAGATGAATGTCAAATTGAGTAATTCGTGCGCTCTATTGGCGTATACATTACTTGTGATTATACCTCTTTGGCTAGCATTGGACAGACTAATTTGGGTTGCAGGAGCGAACCCCATTGATTGGTATTCATCACTAGAAAGGAACTATGTCTCACAAGGAGTAATTCAATTTACCTTTATTCAGGC
>MDSV01151799.1_pt1 | contig 20172 bp, 14 predicted proteins | sample 810851 | NCBI WGS metagenome assembly MDSV01 (sample SAMN05326640, study PRJNA326480) | marine metagenome | isolation source: seawater | place: Atlantic Ocean: North East | collected 2012 | reverse complement strand
GTGTTTGCACCGACCGATGCAGCTTTCACCGCTGCTGGAATCGATTTGGCCACGTTTGACACTGACGCTGAGAACGCCACCTTGGTTGACATTCTAACCTACCACGTTGTCTCTGGCAGTGTCGCTTCTACCGCACTCACAGACGGGATGACTGCAACTGCGCTCAACGGTGACGATGTTACGTTCACCGTCAACGCAGCAGGCGTTCAGGTGAACGATGCGAACGTTGTGACCGCAGATGTTGCAGCCTCCAACGGTATCATCCATGTCATTGACAAGGTCCTGATGCCGCCGGCAGATCCAGTTCCTGAACCGGTGCTTCCAGATTGTGACGCTACAGTTCGAATTGCACCAAGTGGTTTGAAATACACTCCATCAGAACTCTCCATTACCGTCGGACAAACCGTTTGCTGGCAATGGGAGAATGAATCAATGGCTCACAATGTACGACAGGTCGACGGCGATCAATCCACCACTTATGCTGCGAACGGAATTTCTTCGGGCACAGCTGCAACGACAGTAGATTTCCGTTACACCTTTGATGTTGATAGCACAACTTTCTACTATGCTTGTGAACCACATTTGGCTGCTGGAATGTTTGGCAAAGTCATTGTTGGTGACGGTGGTGTTGTAGAAGTCACGCCTCCAGCAGGAGGCGATTCTGCTGACGATTCTGATGATGACGAGGCAGTACCTGGTTTCTTGGCAATCATAACTACCATGGCACTAGTTGGGGCAGCCTTCGTTGGTTCTCGACGCCGTGATTGAAGGGAATTTGTTGATTGGAGTTCGAACCGAGTACTCTTATGATGTACTCTACGAACCTCAGTGGAACGATTTTCGGTCTATCATGCGCTTGTCTCGTGGTCAGTACACCCATGCGACATAACAAAGAACAGTCGTGGAGTACACCACACGATAGCATGGCAAATGGAAAGCCGAGAACTCGCGATTTGGACCATCTCATGGAGCAAAATTCAACAGAACTTGACTTCCTTTCTGCCTATGGAGGCTCGTCATCTGACGGTGATGGTAGTGCAATATTTGCTGCATTACGACGCTTCCTAAAGGCAGGAGGAGTTGAATTCACTCTCAACAAGAAAGAGACATCATTGACTTTTGACTACGGTAAAGCGTCAATTGAATCCAACGGTTGTCTTCTTTCCTTCAAAGGCAAGAACCTTCCACTGGTTGCCAGCGATGTACAGCAGGTAGGATTCATTCAGGGTTCGATAACCAAGACTCGAAGCTCTTGTAGCGTGACAATGGTCGAATGGGGTATTGAACAGCGAAGATTTGTTGAACGTCTTGTAGAGTACTTCACTCACGTCGAGTAATTGCAGCGAATACAATTCCTGTGCTAGCAATCACTGCACCAAAACCAGGTAAGCCCACATCTTCACCGGTACTGCATTCACCATCTTGGTAGTCTTCACCACCCCAGCCGGAATCCTGCTGATAGTAGCATGATGACCAAGTCTTGTACCAGTCGCCTTGAGGGAAATTCGTCGTGTTTCCATCGCTGTAGATTGCTTTCACGCGCCAATTGACATAGGTATGGTCTGACGGCGGTGTTACGGATATCGAGTATGTGTTGCCTTCTTTTTCAGCATCCATTTTTACCGGAGGATCACAGACACCATCGTTTGTACAAACCTGAGTCGTCAATTCAAATTCTGTTTCGTTCGCTGCCTCTTCATCGTTCATCACAATTGAAAGGCTCCATACATCACCGTCCACGGACGGAGATGTACGTTCAGCGATTGTGAATGGGGCCTCATTATCTGCCGGATTCACATCTTCGCCAGCATTTACTTCAGAAGCCATAGACGAGATTGGGATGAGGATGAACACTGCCAGTAACACCAAGACGCTCTTGATTCGCATGATTCTGCTAAGTTGGAGTTGTATTTAGGTGTAAGGTGGAAAAATCACTAAAGTTCCATGTCCCAAAGCTCGTCTCCTACCCAATGCAGAGTCTTGATGCCCTTTCCTTTTGTTTCCTCAACCATTTGATTTCCATCCATTATAGCCCATCCAATAGCCAGTGGACGTTTGTGCGTCATGTCACGAATCCAAACCAAATCGCCGACCTCAATACCTTGATCGGCTCCGTGCACACCTGCTACCATGCAATCTGCCCCTTTCATCAAAAAAGGGATAGCACCGTGATCAACTTCAACCCATTTTGCAGCATGTTCGTGCTCGAGAAATCCTCGCAATGTTAGAAAAACAAATCTTTCCTGCAAGTCATTTTGAACTTCAATTGCTTTGGCGATTTTATCGACCAAAACCATGGTCCATGGACCATACTCTGCCATTTCTAAAAATGCACCATCCACTTCAAGGTCGATATCAAGAGCGTTTTCTAAATCAACCAGCAACGGTGCAATTTTTTTTCTTCGCACCGGCCTACGTTTTTTCATACTCCAGTCGCGGGTCATGCCCTGCTCAAGGCAACCGACTTCTTGACCGTTGGCTTGACCCCGTGTTTGATGAAGGATGTGTTCATGGGAGTCACATGGCGCTTTGGTGTACAATCCGAACCTTTTCCAAACATGCAATTGAACTCGGTAATCAGCAACCCCCGTCGCCCGTTTTTTTTGTTAAGCCGAACAACTGCATTCAACGAACAGGACCAATTCCTGTTTCCAGCCACATTGGTGAAGTACACCATGAGATTGAGTGTGTTCTACGGTTAAACCAGCAGTTTGAGCCTGAAGCCATTGCCGTTGGTTTGGATTTGACCGATAGATTGGTGCAATCAGAATTGCGTTCAGAGCAATTGCCTTGGACCAAGGGTAAGTGTTTCAAATCAAGTGCTTATATCGGAGGTTTTCGAGATTGGCATGGTTCATTTGAAGACCTCGTGAGTGAAGAGAGTGGTTTCAAATTGAATCTATGGGTGAACAACACGCTGGTTCAATCGGCATGGTTGTCTGAAATGACCATTACACCACGTGCTCAAATTGAAGAATTAAAGACATGGGCTCCAATTGCAGCAGGTGATTATTTGTTCACAGGTACGCCTTCTGGAGTAGGCCAATTGCATCCAAATGATTCGATTTATGCAACCTTAGAAGACCGTGAAGGAACAATTTTTTCGTCGATTGAAACACGATGTAAGTAGGGTTGCTTTCTTATATCCCCTGTTGGTGGGAATGCTCTGCAAGGTGGCACTAAAATGGCTCAATGGCACGGTATCTCACGAAGAAAACCAAGCGGTGGACGCAAAGTTCAGGCTCGCAGCAAGCGTTCTACAGAAATCTCATCTGAGAAGCAGATGGCATTGGTCGGCGAACCAAAGCGCAAGATTTACCGCCGAACAGGTGGAAACACATTGGTGCGCGTAATGGCTGAGAATCGAGTATCAATCAACAACCCAAAGAAGGGTACAACAAAGATTGGAACCATTCACAACGTTATCGAGAACGAATCAGATCCGAACTATGTTCGACGAAACATTTTGGTTAAAGGAGCAGTCATTGAGACCGATCAAGGACGAGTTCGAATTACTTCTCGACCAGGTAAAGACGGCGTCATCAATGGCGTTCTTCTTGACTGAATACTCTCCGCAGTATTCAAATTGTTCGCGCTCCACGGCGCACATGGTGAACCTCGATGGACCACAACCCTGACCGAATCTGTGTTTGGCCAGGATATTTTGATACACGGATTTCTCGTCGTAATGGCCGACGAGTTCCTAAAGATTCGTCTGTAATTAAGCCAGATCTTGAAGGACTTTTTTTGGCAGCTCGAAAGTTGGGTCTGAAAAAAATCAAACGCGAGGAGGGCACATCACATCCCAGTAGGCCGCATGCGAAAGAGGGTCGAATGTGGGTTTCCCGAGCAGGCTCACGTCAATCTGTTGGAGCAAATTCGAAAGAGGAACTTATGCAACTCATAGGTGCTCAATGGCGGCAGATGCAACGAGACCAAAAAGAGGCGAATGCTGAAAGGATCGCCAAAGGGCCACAAACAGGAGATAGAAGGGCTCGTTCGCAAAGAAAAGGCAAATCAAGCGGGTCAAAGTCATCTCAAAAAAGTGGCTTCAAAAAGCGCTCTGGTTTCAAGAAGCGTTAATCACAATGGGATTTCGTGCAACCAACCGAAAATGTCTTCTTCGGTTTCGTTTTGTATTCCAACTAAATGATTGTACAGAGTTTCAGTCACAGGACCAGGCGTCCCGTCACCGTAAGTCGCTTTCTTGTCGCCTTTAGTGATTGAGCCAATCGGTGAAATAACAGCTGCAGTACCGCAACAAAATGCTTCATCAGCATCCATCGCAAATTCTGCAGATACTTTTGTTTCGATAACCTCGAATCCATTGTGGCGCGCAAGCTGGATGATTGATTGGCGTGTAATTCCAGGTAGAATTGTTCCAGTAAGTTCTGGTGTGTAGAGAATGTTTTCTTTGACGCAAAAGAAGTTTGCAGCGCCCACTTCTTCGATGAAACTATGTGTTTCTGCATCCAAGTAGATGACTTCGGCGTAGCCTGCTGCCTTTGCTTTTTTACTCGGCATCATACCTGGTGCATAATTGCCGATTGCTTTTACCCCACCTGAGCCGCCGGGAGCTGCCCGGTGGTACTCTTCGGAAATCAGCAAGTCAATTGCTGAAACGCCACCCTTGAAATAGGGCCCAACTGGAGTTACATAGACGAGGAATGTGTACGAAGGAGCCGGTGCAACCCCAAGAATCGGTCCTGAACCCATCAGTAATGGGCGGACATACATCGCTCCCTTTCCAGTTGGCGGCACCCACTGGATGTTTGCTTGTACACACTGTTCAACTGCATCGATGAAAATTGATTCGGGCACGGGAGGCATTTTGAGCCTGTCTGCTCCTCTCTGCATTCTCCTTGCATTCTCTTCTGGTCGGAAAAAAACCACTCTTCCAGAGGAGGTTCGAAACGCTTTCATGCCTTCGAACAATCCTTGGCCATAATTGATTACACCGGCAGCAGGAGACATGGAAATTGGCCCATACGGCCGTAAAGAGCCCGGCATCCAGGGTTCTGTAGCAGTTGTTTCAGTGAGATACATCGTATCGGTGGGTGTTAGAGAAAAGGTGAGGCTGTCCCATTCGATTTTTTCTGTCATCACCCACACCTTCCTTGCGTGTCGACCAAGGAGATTCGGCTTTCAATCATTCCTCTTCGAAAACATGGAGTAAACATGGGTTTTTCCATGGTTGACATTCTTTTTACTTCGATAGGCAAGGCCATAGAGTGGTTCGCCTTGCTTTTGTTTGGGGTGAAACAGTGACATTTCGAGATGATATTGGCGTGATTAGCGGTCGTTATCACTCAGTAGAGGCAAAACCTGAGTCTGATTCAGAAGAAAAAACAGTCTTGGAAATTTTTGGCAGAAGTAAATCTGGAGAATCTGTTTGCCTATTGGTTTCTGGCCTCCGACCATCCTTTGAAATCACTCCTTTGAGTGCATGGAATGAAGAATTAGGCATCAGCGATTTTGTTCTCCAAAGGGTCAAAGAAGTTGAAGCAATGAAAGATGTTGTCGAAGTTTCCGGTCCAACAATGAAACTAACTGATTTGGGCACAAGGCCAATATGGACTGTCACAGTTCGTCAGCCGTTTGTTGTTCCCAATCTAAGAAAACTACTTTCAAAGCAATCATGGCAGATCTACTCGGGTGACATACCGTTTGTGAATCGCTTATTTCTTGACCACGATTTAAGGATGCACATCTCTGTTGAAGGAGAGGTTGTTGATCGAAGAGGAGACTCGGATGAAAATCTTGAGCGAACCTATGCAGTCTTACAGGCAGGAGGTTCTGGAAGATATTCTGTTGATGTTACTGTAGCATGCAATGTTTCTCAACTGAAAGATTGCGAACCTTTCCAGGTTCCATTCCGGGTATTTTCGTTCGATTTGGAAACCAGTGTTGAACATGAAACCATACTTTGTGCGGCAGCATGGATAGAAGACATGGGGACCGGTACGCGTCAGTCGTATTCGTTTAAGGGAGAGGAATCAAGCATTATGGAAAATCTTACTTTGGTTGTTCGAGGAATGGACCCAGATATTATCACTGGATACAATATCGATAATTTTGATTTACCACGATTGTTCGACAGGATGCAATTTCAAACCAAATCGAAGGAATGGCGCAAAAAAGCCCAATTGTTTGGATGGGGTCGTGTTGAACAGAGTGAAAGCGAGTCAAAACGAAACCGTTCAGGCCTCTTTCCTCGGCGTCAATCAACCCGTGCTTGGAATGTTGCTGGGAGAAGCGTCGTTGATGCTTGGTGGCAAGCGCGTATGGCCCTGCGCCCTCAGCGAGAAACGCTCTCATTTATCACCAATCTTCTTTTTCCAGAAGATGAAGAAAAACACAAGATGGATGTTGATGCTTCAAAGATGGACAAAGAGTGGGCTGAGCGCCCAGAAGAGGTCATGGAGTATTGTATTCGAGATGCAGAGTTACCTCTTGATATTCTCAACTCGTTGCAAGTCATACGTCGAAAGGAGGCTGTGGCAGCAGTAGCTAAAGTTGCCTTTGATACTGCCGCAATTGGCAGTACGAGTCAGTTGGTTGATTCTTTAGTCATTCGATTGGCAGATAGCGAGAATGTCGCTGTACCGTTGACAGGTTCTGCTGAAGCCAAGGAAGGGCAAATCACTGGAGGATATGTCCACGAAGTAGACGCTGGCCTCCATCCATGGATTGCAGTTCTTGATTTCAAGAGCATGTATCCCTCGATAATGATTGGTCAAAATATCTGTTACACAACACGAATTGATCCGGCACAACCTGACCAACCTTCGGATGATGAACCCGTTTATACTGCTCCAACCGGCGCGCGGTTTCGTCATCAATCGATACGAAAAGGGCTGGTCCCACGACTTCTTGAAAATCTCATGATGCAGCGGGACGTTCACAAAACTGCACTAAAGGATGCCATTGCTTTGAAAAATCCCGTTCAGCAATCGTTTCACGATTCGATGCAATATGCGGTGAAGATTCTCATGAACACGTTCTACGGGGTTTTTGCCAGCGGATTTTATCGATTTACTCATCGAGACCTCGGCTCTTCAATTACAGCATGGGCCCGTCACAACATCAAGGCAATCATCTCTCAACTGGAAGAAGAAGGTCATGGAGTGGTGTATTCTGATACAGATTCGATATTCGTCCGTTCTCCAGTTGAATCAACTGCCCCGTCTTCCTTGCGTGAGAGCGAGGTTCTGGCAGCGCAGAAGGGCGATGAGCAGGCAGTCGAAAAGTTGGAGCAGTGGAAATTGGCAAAACAAAATATGATTGATTTCGGTCTGGAAATTGCCGAACGATACAGCAAGGATTCCGCAGTGCTTGAATTTGAAAAGGGTCTTTCAGTATTCTTTAGTCATGGCGCAAAAAAGCGCTATGTGGGGCAAGTGGTTTGGCCCAGCGAAGAAATGCTCATCCGAGGGTATGAAACACAGAGAACAGATTCGTTCAATTATCTTACTTCGACCATGAAACGAATGTTTAGCCATGCTTTGGCCGATGAAGGTGATGAATTGGTGAAGTATGCTTTATCTCGAGTACAGTCGGTCAAGAATTGTGAAATCGATGCTTCGGAACTTATCCTTGCCAAATCATGTAAGGGGCGAGTTTCCAATGGTGAAATTGATTTTTCAAAAGATTATGCAAATCCAGACAGTATGGCCCAAGTGAGGGTTGCAAAGGCAAGGATTGCTCTTGGTTTAGGCTTTACATCAGGAATGAAAGTCTCCTATATTGTCACCGATGCATCTCAGCGTCCAATGCGCGTTGAACCCTGGTTGGAAAATGAAGAAAATGGCGGTATTTCCTCGTATGATGGTCAGTTTTATGCAGAAAGGCTTGCTGCTGCATTAGGGCGAATCACCGAAGCTTTTGGTTGGACTGCGAAAGAGTTGGTATCCGGAAATAAGCAAACAACGCTTTTTTCCTTCTAAAATGACGAATAAAGAGGAAGGCCTTTTGATGAAGGCTTCCCACATCAGTTTCATGAAGACAGCATTTGTGCCGTTGTTGCTCACCTCGGTCATGGTATTTTCAAGCCTTGCTGGGTGCGTAATCGATCAGAATTCATCTGACGCAGATGCTGAAGTTTTAGCCGTGTTCAAAATTTCGCCGAACACAAACATTCGGGTTGGGGACACGATTAGTTTCGATGCATCGAGTTCTACGCCAAGCAACAGCCTCACCTACCGTTGGGATTTTGATGAAGACGGTTCTATTGATGAGACAGGTAGGACGGCCGAGTGGCAATACGATTCTGCAGGGCAGAAAGTCATTGAACTCACTGTATCTGATGGTTCCAAGACCTCTACGCAGACAAAAACCGTAACGGTCAATGAGGCTACTGCGATTGCTCCTACTGCAGAGATTACTCAGTACGCTGATGATGAGGATTGTTCCAACGATGAGATAAGTGAGAATACTCATATTGTTGTGTGGATTTGTGAAATGGATAAAACGATGACTGACAGGGACATTTCAGCAACAATTTCCGTAAATCTTGATGCATCATCTTCAGACGCTGGCGATTCGAACCAATATATTTCTGAATACAGTTGGGATTTGGATTCTGAAACCGACAACGATAACGACGGCGATTCTGAAAACGATGCCGATTTAACCGGGCAGACCGTCGACTGGACGAATGTTGAGCCAGGTGAATATGAAGTGCATTTAAACATCGTAAACAGTGCTGGAATGACCGACTCAGATTCGATTAAAGTTTACGTCAGTTATGCAGGCCAGTGGTCTGATTTTGAGATGGGTGGAAACACCTCTAACAATGCACAAACACTTGATTTCGAAATGAATATTGTTTATGACAAGGACAAAGGCAATACGATTCGAAAAGCGGTTGGTGAACTTACATATCCACAGCAAGATGATGACTGCCAATCTGCTTTGGGTTCAACAAATTGTCGTGCAAAGTTAGACATCTTCGCATTCAATGAAGATGACGAAGAAGCCAGCAACACATCGGAAACGGGTCTTGACCAACGTACCGATGGTGATGATTGCGATGAGGATACAAACGATTGCGTCCATTTAACTCTTAGTTCATACATGTTTACCGATACAGAATCGACCTACGGTGATGGAGAGTGGGTTTTGCAAATTCGAAACGACAAAATTAACGACCTGAAGGTTGAATCGTTTGTGATTCGCCTGTATTATCGTTAGAACTCATTCGGAGATGAGCATCATGCGGAGAACACGAATTGTTGCGACCATTGGCCCTGCATGCGACGACCCTGACACTTTGTTGTCTGTACTCAGCGCAGGCGTGAATGTCTGTAGACTCAATTATTCTCACGGTATTCCTGAAGACAAGTCGCCATTGTATGACCGAATACGTTCACTAGAGCCCATATTAGGACATCCAACTTGCATTTTGGCAGACTTACCTGGTCCAAAACTTCGACTGGGTAACTTTCCTGATGTCATTATTTTGGAACGAGGTGCTCCGCTTCGTTTGCACTGCGGTCGTTCGGAAATGGATGAGGCCGATGCCCAAAATATTCCCGTAGAATATTCGGGTTTGTCGGCTGAATTAAAGGTTGGAGATCCCGTACTCATCGCCGATGGATTAGTCCGCCTCAAAGTGGTAAAATCGCCAGGTGAGTCCAACAGTGTAGTCGATTGTGTTGTTGAAGATGGAGGCATTTTGAGTTCACGCAAAGGGGTAAATGTTCCTGGCACTATGGTTGATTTGCCTGCTATCGGTCCAAACGATGAGGCGGCTCTCGCTCATGCTCTGAAAGCTGGTGCAGATTACATCGCCGTAAGTTACGTTCGAACAGCGAAAGATCTCGAACCTGCTCAGAAAGCAGTCCGTGATGCTGGGTTGCATGTACCTTTAATCGCTAAAATTGAACACCCAGTCGCTCTTGAGCATCTTGATGAAATCCTTGATTCGGCAGACGCGGTAATGGTGGCGCGAGGGGATTTAGGTGTTGAGATTCCTCTTGAAGACGTGCCAGAGGCACAACAGAGAATCATCGATGGAGCCCTAACTCGTGGAAAAATTGTCATTGTCGCCACCCAAATGCTCGAGTCAATGACCCTTCAGCCACGGCCAACACGTGCCGAAGTCAGCGATGTCTCTGGTGCGATTCGACACGGTGCAACTGCTGTCATGCTCTCGGGTGAAACCGCACTTGGCAAGTATCCTATTCAAGCAGTTGAAACAATGGCGAAGATTGCTGTGGCAAGTGAAAAGGGTTTGAATTCATCAGACCAACGTCCAAGCGGTCTTGCCCGATTTGTTTCAACCCGGTCTGTTGCTCATGCAGGTGTTGAACTTGCGAAAATTTCCAATGCCAAACATATTGTTGTGGCAACTCAACACGGTAATGCGGCACGACTTGTAGCAGGATATTGCCCTGGTATTCCCGTTACTGCAGTGAGTAATCGTATTCGAGCAATGCGTCGTCTTCAACTTATTCCCGGAGTCAAAGGTCTCATGGTCGAGGAATTTGAGCGAGGTTCGCAAACTATGCAATCTTCGATACACCTGCTGCTCGAAGATGGAACAATTGGTGTTGGAGACCGAGTTGTTGCCATCTCAGGGAGCCCTCAGGCAATCTCTGGTGCAACCAGCACAATTCGATTGTACAAAATCGCAGAGGACGGCTCAATTCACGGGGCTGAGTAATTGACTTGCGCAACTTTGCTAAAAATACTCTAGCAGAAGAAAAAAAAGCATTGCTGAGTGGCATTCTTTGGTAATGAGGTATCCAATGCCGCGTCGCGCTTTTCAAATAGGGGTGGTGGTTCGGATGGGATGCTAAGGAGTAATTACCATGGGAAGTCAATGGGAAGATAAGAGCAAGCCTCACCTAAATATTGTGTTCATCGGACACGTCGATCACGGAAAGTCAACAACTGTCGGACGTCTACTACTAGACTCCGGTCACATTGAAGGCCACGTTATTGAAAAGAACGAAAAACTCGCTGCTGAATCCGGTAAGGCTGGATTCGGACTTGCATACGTCATGGACGGACTCAAGGAAGAGCGTGAACGTGGTATTACCATTGACGTTGCTCACAAAGAGTTCTTCACTCCAAATTATTACTGGACTGTTATCGATGCCCCAGGTCACCGAGATTTCGTCAAGAACATGATTACCGGTGCTTCGCAAGCTGACGCTGCAGTACTTCTTTGTGCTGCTAACGACGGTGTTAACGCCCAAACCAAGGAACACGCTTTCCTTGCAAAGGTACTTGGTGTTAAGCAACTAATTGTTCACGTCAACAAAATGGATATTTCCGGTGTTGACTGGTCTGAAGACAAGTACAAAGCTGCTTGCTCAGAAGTTGGTGCTCTCCTCAAGATGGCTGGATTCAAGCCTGATGATATCCCAATGATTCCTGCTTCATCATTGAACGGTGACAATGTGTTCACCAAGTCCGACAATTGCCCATGGTACAACGGACCTACACTTTTCGAAGCAATTGATAAGATCACCATGCCTAACAAGCCAATTGACAAGCCACTTCGCTTGCCAATTCAAGATGTCTACAAGATTTCTGGTATTGGTACAGTCCCAGTCGGCAAGATTGAAACAGGTACTCTGAATGTTGGTAAGACAGTCGTCTTCAACCCTTCACAGAAGTCCGCTGAAGTCAAGTCGATTGAGATGCACCACACAATGGTCCCTAAGGCAGAGCCAGGGGACAACGTTGGTTTCAACGTTCGTGGACTTGCCCAAGTCGATATTCGACGTGGTGACGTTGCTGGTTACGCTGACAACGAGCCTATGTTTGTTCGACACGACGAAACATTCGTCGGACAGATTCAGTTGATGGATATTCCAAAGGCTGTTTCCGTTGGATACACTCCTGTTTTCCACGCACACACTGCTCAAGTTGCAGTTCGATTCCTCGAACTTCTTGAGAAGACCAACAAGTCCGGTAAAGAAGCAAACCCGTCTTTCCTTAAGACCGGTGACGCATGTCTTATCCGTTTCCAACCAAACAAGCCAATGGCGATTGAGCAGATGGATACATTCCCTGAACTCTCTCGTTTCGCTATCCGTGACATGGGTAAGACCGTCGCAGCTGGTGTTTGTTTGAAGATTGACAAGAAGTGAACTTCACTCTAGAATCATTTGGAATCGGAAGGAATCAGTATGGCAGCAGTCACAATCATCAAACTCACTGGTCAAAACCACCGAGATATCGATAATGTTGCTGGTCAAATCAAAACGATTTGTGATAACGGCGGAATTTCTCTACGAGGGCCGATCCCTCTTCCAACCCGACACATTGTTGTCCCAGTTCGTAAGTCACCAGATGGAGAAGGCGTTGAAACCTACGACCACTGGGAACTACGTGTCCACAAGCGTCTGCTTGAAATGGACATCACATCTGGAAAAGGTGAATCTGCTCTACGACAGGTTACTCGAATTCCTATTCCAGACACAGTAAGTATTGAACTCTCGATGCGTTCAGTGAACTGATAGGTAATCTCGACTTGAATTACAAGTCGATGAAATGTGACTTTTGCTCAGAGTTTTGCTGATTCTGCAACCCCTGAATCAATAAGCCACTCGGCAGTGTCCCCATCGACAAATTGAATGTCGCCTTCTTCAAGCATCAATTCCTCTCCGCTTTTCGTAGCAATAGGCTCGGGGCTTGAAACAAGAACACGAATTCTATGCAAATCATCTGTGACTCCAACAGTGGTTTCAACCGAATCATCTGCAACACTTGGTTGAGGTTCCAATTCGAAAGATTCAATTTGTGATTGAGGCTTTTTTGATGGCGCTAGTTCAAGAGCAGCAGCATGTTTTTTTGACAGTTCTTTTTCTGAACTTGCATTGGCAGAGGTTTGGGTTTTTGGAGGGGATGAGTCCTCCAAGTCTGCGTGGATATACTCGTCTAAATCCGGCCATTCTTCATGGACAAGGCGGTCCTCTTCATCCCCAGCAAATTCGAGTGGCTCAGCTGATGGTTTATCGTCTTCAAACGCCAAGTCTGGCGGCGCATTGCCTGTGATATTTGAGTTTACAAAAGAATCAAGTTGCATCGTTCCCGGTGCGTGTAGAGGTTGTTGAACACTTACCTCACCGGCGATTCCATTCTGCATTGAACTCCAATCGACTTCCATTTTGAATCGATCGATTTGGACTTGCATCATATGATAAATTGCCTTCTCAGCGGGGTCATGTCTTTGCCAGTCCAATGCCGGTAAATCTTGACTCATGCCGGATTGAGCAGAGGTTCGAAGCGACTGTGATGAAACGTGTTGCATCATTGCAACAAGCCGTTTACGTGCAAGTTCAGACGCAATCAATCGAATGTTCGCCTGTCTTTTTTGCAAATTTTGCAACCGCATTCCAGTCATACCTTTCTGCATCATGGTTTGTATTTCTAAATCGAGCGTCTTCAAGAGCTGGTGAACCATATTCCAGAAATCTTGACGCGGTAGTGGAACTGGGACATGCCTGTTTGCTTGGAGGCGATGGGTTGCAAACAACTGCTCTTCGACCTCGCGTGACTGTGCACTATCAAGGTCGCCGAGGTTCGACATCGTTCCACCGTATGGCCGACACACTTTGAACCCTTCATTGAAGATTTGTCGAACAAAGAGTACACTCTTTCATATTTGATGGCTCACCTCGCGTAGCGAGGTGTGTATGAGTGTCTGTTGAAAAGCGTCGGATTTCTCGTCCTTTCTCCTCATCCTCCACGGCAATTTTCCTTGTGATGTTGATGCTGTGCAGTACGATAACTACTGCCTCCGATACCTCCTTTTCGGAATCACTCTTGCCCGAACCTCAACTCGAGATCACGGGCGAGAAAATTTTTCATCCCGGACCGAATCAAACCAACATCAATTCAACGCTACCGACTTTGATTCAAGTGCCAACGAACAAGACTTTCTTGGATGGTACGATTGAAGTAGAGCCAATATGGAATACCTCCTCATCAAACGGAACGCATTTTGGTATTGATACTTCCAACCAATGGAATGGGACTCATATCTCTTCCAATGGTATCGGTCATGGAGGTAGATTGACATTGGCGACCAACTCCTCACTTGGAACCATCACTGATTTTGAATCGACAGTCACTTCAGCACCGAGGTGGTTGGGTTCTGGACAGGACCATGAGGTGTGGTCAATCCAGCGACCAAGTATTGTTCCGGTGAACACAAATTCAGGTATGCTTGTGCCCGATAATGGTTCCAACTCAGTCGGATTTTTGTCAACTCAAGCTTTTGGCGATATTGGTCCAAACATGGAGGGATGCCTTCAATCACCAGTCGTAGACACCCCTTTTCTCATCAACAATTACACACTAACATTCGAACATTGGACCGCTTTACTTGCTGATGATGCTGCTTGGATTGACATCCGTCATACCAATGGCAGTTGGGGTTTACTTTCTCCATCATCAGGATATCCTTCATCCGCATCGCTCAACAACACTCCACCTTCGGTTTGGAATGGAGAATATTCGAATTGGAGCACTGCTTATTTCCAACTTGACTCACTCGTTACTCAATTCCAATCAACCGTGCAATTTCGATTGTGTTTTCATACGAGTTCAACACCAGGTTTGCGTGGAGGCTGGTTTGTCGATAATTTTGAGATTCGAAATGAAGGAGACCCTCATGGAGCATGGTTCCACGGTAACATGACGGGAGACTACCTGCCAAATGCTTTCGGAGAACTGATACTTCCGGTTAACCTTTCAAACATGACCGGACAGAATGTTGAACTTGAATTGTGGGTAAATTGGGATATTCAAGGTGGCGCAAGCGATTATCTCGTCACAGAAATTTCGCTTGATAATGGTCACAGCTTTTTCCCCATCTCGATTTATCCTGGCCATCCAAATCGAGGTGCTGTATGCAATGGGCAATGGTTCAATGGCGCCGATTCTCAAAATCAGTGGTGCCCAATTTATTATTCATTACCTTGGACAACAACAGCGCCTCTAAACGCTAGCACGATTTTTTTGCGAATAGTTGTTGAAACAGACGCTCAGGTAAATTATGGTGGAATGGCTTCTTCTGGTTGGGAAGGAATCGCCATTGATGACATTGCTGTTTGGACCGATCGTGGTACGGCATCTCAAGTCTACAAGCGAGTGAAAAATTTCACTCAACAACCATCGGGTATCAACGGTTCAGTTGATGGATGGCTTGTATCGACGTCAGGTGCGAACGAATGGCAGTGGCAGACTTCTTTTGGTCATAATACTGCTTCCACCACATCGTATAACTTTGATTCAGGAAATCAACTTCCTGCTGGATGGTCCCTGTGGTCTCAATCGAGTCGAAGTTGGGATATTGGCTCGACCAGTAACAGTTCAGGCTTCGGGCCGGGAGTATGGCATTCAGGCGCCAATGGTGCTGGAATTTACCTGAATGATGAATATCGAAATAATATGTGGACAGAACTTTACACCCCAGAGTATTTCATTCCGGAAAATTCGACATCGCGCTTAACCTTCCGAAGTTGGGTTTGTACTGAAGCGAATTGGGACGGAGGTGCAGTTTCAATATCGACTGATGGGGGAGAAAATTGGTGGTTCATTCCTCCAACACTGGGTAGTTTCCATGACCAAATTTCGACAACAAATGTGAATTCCCCTTTGTTCAATCAAGGAATTTTTGATGGCTCGCGTGTTGTGGGTGGATGTCACAATGTGCAACGGGGTTTTGACCTAAAACAATACGATTTATCCAATCTCACGGGTCAGTCAGTGCGCGCTAAATTTACCTTTTTCTCAGACCAACTTATCGAATTGGATGGTTGGTACATCGATGACGCTGGTATTGAGATTGATGTCTATGAACCTGAAGGTTCATGGATTTCTGAATCACTCGTTCCAGACCCTTCTTTTGGATGGGGTCAACTTGACGGGTTTGTTCAAGAGCCAGAGAATACGACTGTTCGTTTCGACATTCTTGATGACAATGACATGCCCATACCAGGTTTTCAAAACCGTACTCTGCCCATTGATTTACCTCTCGATGTTGACCGTTATCCCTCGATTAAGGTGAAAGTCCGTATGTCAAGTCTTGAACGACTCATTACCCCAAATATCGAGAAATTATCGATTGGAGCCTCTACTTACTTGAATGCGTATCATCTGAAATATCCTCACTCATTTACCAGTACAAACCTCAATCTGTTGAATGTGAACAGTGATTTTGCTTTACAATCTCAATCTGCAAGTAGTTATACTTCCATATCATGGCCAACCATTCCATTCTGCCCATTCAATATAGCAGAATTTCAATTAATTGGTGGCAACCTAACCGCATCACATAACCAATACACGGTTATTGCTACACGTTGGGACCAGTCTATCAACCCAACATTAGCACAAACCATTGAACGCCAAGGGCGCCCTCAAATGTCGACAGATTTTTCCCTGACTTGGGCTCCTGGACAGTCGCTGCAGGGATTTATGTTTGAACCAATGTGTTCTACTGCTCCTAAGGCGGCGGAAGTAAAGATTGGTGTATCTCCAACAACTCTGTTTTCTTGGCCCCAATCAAGTGCGAGTAATGACTTTGGTTTTAATCAGCATTTCTACGGTTTTGATTTGGCAAATTCGAGCTTCCAATCCGGTCTCCATAACCTCACATTTGTTCATAACACCGGATATAGTATCGCAAATTTATCAATTTTAATGGCACGTAACAGAGCAATTGGTTCCGGAAACTCCGGTTATGATGTAAGTTTCCTCATTGAAGCCACAACCGATGGAAACGGCGCATCATTCCGTCCTCTTTCATCCTCGCAAACGACGAATTTCGAGGCCACGACATCCCCACAATTCCATCGAATTCATTCCTCAGGAACATGTTCAACTCAAGTACAATTAACACAGCATTTGGACATATGTACCATTCAAGTCCAACTTAATGGAAATTTCTCAGCAAAATTATCGGAATTGCAATTTGTTCCGTATCAACAACTTTTGTCTTCATCACTTTCTCACCAATTGCTCAATTCGATTCTTGATAATGCAACCGATTCTTTGGTGGCTGATACTGTGCAGTTGCCGTTGACAATTTTGACAGAAACAGGTTCAGTTATGGTTAATCTATCGTATTCTATGCAAACCAAGATGGTAGACCACATTCTTGAACCAAATTATGACAGATGGCTACCAAAACAAACAGTTTCATTTGAGACACAGCATTGGCGAGGTGATGCCCACAGCTTGGAATTCGATGCCCCGGATATTTCTTCGGTGAAGTTCATGCTCTCCTCAAACCCATCCGAACTCGGTCGTTTCGTTGAGGTGGAAGCATTCGACCTTGATTCGAATCCAAGTTTTCGACAATTATCAGGGGCTGGTTTAGCCTCGCTAAATGTGGCACAATCGGCCGTTCAGTGCACGAAAAACACCTGTTCGGTGAATTGGTCATTTACAAGTCGGTGGCTTATGGATGATATCGATGACGTCTACATTCTTGCAAAGGCCACTGACGTTGAAGGGTTCTCTACAGGACCAGCAGTATTCTATCGACAGACGTTGTTTAACGAAATTGAAAATGACCTTGAGATTATTGATTTCAATGTCATAGATATGTCCAATCGCAATTTAGCAGATTGGTCAAACCCTCAATGGCCGTTTCATCTTAAAGCCAATCAAAGTTTGATGGCTACCGGGCAAGTACGGTTTGAAGGAATTGTAGGTGCCTTCGCAGATCAAGGAGATGCTGAAGTACGAATCGATGCAACTGCGTCACCGCCGATAAACGAATCCGGTGGTCCGAATGAATGGCCTTCAGTTGCTGTAAATTGGAGTACATCTTGGTATGGAAGTCTTGATTCGAATGGATTCTTCTCTATCGCCCTTCATACCCCAAGCATGAACGACGACTTGCCCAGTAACACACGAATTGTTCTTTCACCCCATCTGCATCGTTTAGGGCCACTTTCTGAGGACTCTACAACGAGCATTGATCGTACAAGCCCTTCACAAAATGTACCTTATTTGTTTGATAAAATCGAGCCGAATACTGCGAAAGTCGAGGTCCTTGATTCAGGGCAATATGTCGCTGCTGACGGCCATATTTGGACTTCACAACAAGATGTCGCATTGCGATTAACTCTTCAAGATCCAGAGGGCCTGTCAGATTCTGTTGAATTTTATTCGTGGTTGGAATCAAACGATGATTCCAATCAAAATGGGATTATGGAGGAGGAGGAATACAGGGTTCAGACAGTGACATTCAATGTGGGTCTCAACCTCGTAGAAATCGACCTCCCACTCCTTCCATGGCAGCAAATTCGCTCACCTCAATTAAGCTCAGGCAAGGCAAGTATAGTCATCAAAGGTTTTGACATGGCAGGAAATACACTTCTTGGGGGTGGCGACTTCGGTGAGGAATTGGATTTAGCCACATTTGAGGTGCAGGAACGCATGGACACCAGTATCAACGCAGAGACGCTTTCTTTTGATTTGTTCCAATCCCATCTTCTTCCGGGTTTTCAACATACCTTTTCATTTGATGTAACCGATGGCAATGGTATTGATTCCTTTGATGCGATTGAACTGGCTTTACTCACTCGTGATGAATCCGAACAATGTGCTTTGAACTACAAACCTCGATTTAATCAGCTTTCATACGATAATCAATGCTTTGGAGACAAGCCATTGATTACCATTGAGAAGAAGCCACTGTTCTCACAATGGAATGTAAAAATACAATTTCGACTTTCTTGGGACCTTTTTGGTTCGACTTTGGAAGGAACCCCTTCTCTCAAAATTTTTGATGAAGGCCAAGACCTCGGTTTAGGCTTTTCACGAATGTTAGCCTTCGATTGGGCCCTCAAGAGTGAACTTGAACTGGGTGATGTGAACATAACCGACCAAACTTTACCGGTTGGAACTGTAAACGATACGAACATATGGGTGCATGAGGACGATACTCTTTCAGTTCATACAACCGTATATCATCGCAATACCTCAATTGTCGCGGAACATCTGCCTGAAAGTGTCTATTTGCAAGCGCTTATTTCTGACGGTGAGCGTTCACGTCATTTGAATACAACTTTTTCATCGTTAGGACAAATTGATTTTTCGTTACAATTAAACTCTACAATTCTTCAATTCCAGCAAGCATCACTGCAATTGAAAGTTGTTGGCCTAGCGAATTTTACCGACCTCAAAACCTATGCAATTGTCTTTGATTACGATTCACCTCGTCTCTCTCTTCCACCAGGTATTCTTTCTCAACTAAATTCAAACGATTTAGAAGAAATCGAAGTTGCTCTTCTTCTTCGGGATGAAGTAGGAGTTAAGCATTCATCTGTGATGATGCATTGGCAATTTACTCGAGCAGGAAACGTGGTTGAGGGTTCAATGGGTTCCGCCCCAGTCCAGTTTCTTTCTCGAACAAGTTCAACATCTACATTTTCATCGTACGTCAACATGAAGCCACTTGACGAATCAGTGTTGGTAAAAAACGACCAACTTTCAGTTTGGTTCTCAGGAGAAGACTTGTCTGGTAGAAGTCTCAATGGCATCGGGACGGAGGATGAACCCTTCACCCCAAACTTTCAATGGGTTGCTTTTGAGCCTCAATTTGAAAATATTTTGGTAACTCCATACCGCCCATCGGTTGGTGAAGAAGTTGAAATCTTTGTTCGTGTCTCGAATGTTGGCTTACTCGGTGGTAATATGACTGTGGAATGTTATGACGACATGGGCCGTGTCATCACTCAAAATTCTAGTTTTATCGAAAGCGGTTCTTGGGTTGACTTCGTATGGGATATTGAAGCCTGGCAAACCGGCCGATTGGGACTTACCGTTCGAATTGTGAACCATACGGGCAATGTACCCGTGCCGGTTGCAGATGTTCAGGAATTTGAACAGAAGAGCAGTCAGTCTACAACGGCTCTAGGTTTTGCTGGACTTGTTGTTCTTCTTTCTGGTGGAATACTAATTGCTGCTATCTTAAGGCGTAGAGAAAGGATGAATCTCTTCACAGTCGACCAAGTTGAAAAAGCACTTGCAAGAAGCGGTCACCCTCCTCCTCGACCCAAAGACTTGGTTGAATTAACTCAAGAGGAATAGTCAAAAACAGACTGTACCACGCCCAACAAGAAGCCGGGGTTCCCGAGCGGTCAAAGGGGGTGGACTCAAGATCCTCTGCGTAAAGCTTCGCAGGTTCGAATCCTG
>MDSV01164814.1_pt1 | contig 20175 bp, 19 predicted proteins | sample 810851 | NCBI WGS metagenome assembly MDSV01 (sample SAMN05326640, study PRJNA326480) | marine metagenome | isolation source: seawater | place: Atlantic Ocean: North East | collected 2012 | reverse complement strand
TTGTAGACAGACAAGAAAAAGAATTACTTGTACGAGATTTTATAATTTCAAATATTAAAGAAATTATGATCAAGTATGGTTTTCAGTATCTCGAAACACCTAGTTTCGAGTATTCAGATAGTATCGGAAAATTTTTACCTGACAAAGATAGACCAGATCAAGGTGTATTTTCATTTCAAGATGAAAAACAATGGTTATCTTTAAGATATGATTTAACAGCACCGTTAGCACGTTATGTTGCAAAAAACTATTTAGAAATTCCAAAACCATTTAAGAGATATCAACTAGGCACTGTGTGGAGAAACGAAAAACCTGGACCTGGAAGATTTAGAGAGTTTTTACAGTTTGATGCAGACTTTGTTGGTACAAAAAACTTACAAGCAGATGCCGAGCTGTGTGTCATGGTATCAGAAATTCTCGAAAAATGTGGTTTGAGTAAATCAGACTATATAATAAAGATTTCTTCAAGAAAAATAACCGAGGAATTATTCAAAAAGATTAACGTAGTTGATGATAATCAGAAACTTACGGCTTTAAGAGCTTTAGATAAAATTGACTGCCTGGGTTGGGATGGAGTTAAACAATTATTAGGAGAGGGACGAAAAGATAAATCTGGAGATTTTACAAAGGGGGCTAACTTAAGTTCGGGAAATATAAAGATTATTGAAAAAGAGCTAAAAAATAAATTACCAGAAGCAAAAGATTTGAAAGAGATCTTAAAAATATTTAATGATTATAAATTTAAAAATTTTGAGGTAGACCCAACAATTATTAGAGGACTTGAATATTACACGGGTGCAATATTTGAAGTTAATTTAAAATTTGATGTAAAAAATAAAAAAGGACAAGTCATCCAATTTGGTTCTATTGGAGGAGGAGGGAGATACGATAATCTCGTAAATAACTTCGGTAATTATGAAGCTCCTGCAACAGGAATTTCAATTGGTTTAGATCGTTTAGTCTACGCATTAATGCAGAAAAAAGATTTTAAAATCAAACAATCAAAACCAGTTGTTATTTGTGTTTTTGATAAAAATTTAATGAAAGAATATATTGAATTACAAACCATTCTTAGAGGGGCAAATATCAGTTCAGAAATCTACCCAGGAGAAAATAAATTAAAAAAACAAATGGAATATGCAAATAAGATTAAAGCTCCAGCAGTTATATTGTATGGTGAAGATGAAATAAAATCGAAAAAACCTACTTTAAGAAATCTAAGTTCTGGAAAAGAAAAATCAATATCAATTAAAGAATTAGCAAATGAAATCAAAAAAATTATCTGACAAAATTATAAATACTTTTAAGAGCAATGGTTTTGTTCTATCTGAACCAGATGTTTTGTTGGACTCAGAGCATATTATACAAAGATCAGGAGAAAATTTTAGAAGATCAATGCTTACTTTTGAAAATGAATATGGAAAAGTAATGTGTCTAAGGCCTGATCTTACAGTAGCATCTTGTATCAAGTTTTTAGAGAATAAATCTAAATCTAAAATTTATTATTCTGGACAGGCTTACAGAAGAGGGGATAAAAAAAGCTCGGATTTAATTAATGATCAGTTAGGTATTGAAATATTAGGTTCAAAAAACCAACTTCAAGATGATTTCAAAGTTATTAAAACTATTTTAAATTCCGCCGCAAAAATAAAAAATAAAAAAATTAAGGTTAAAGTCGGAGATATAGGATTATTTAAAAAATTAGTAAATTCTTTAGATATGCCAGAGAGGTGGAAACTAAGATTAATTAGACACTTTTGGCGCCCTAAATATTTTGAAGAATTACTTGATAGGCTAGATAAAAATTCAGATATAGATTCAGTTACTTTTGATACAGATAAAAAAAGATTTTATGAGATGAAAAAAATGAACCAAAATAAACTTATTGCCGGTCGCTCTATTTTAGAAATTTTAAAAAGATTTGACAAAAAAATTAAAGACCCAAGATCATTTAGTGAAGGTAAGAAAATTGCTAAAATTTTAAGATCATTTCTCAAAATTAATTGCAAACTGTCAGAATTAGATAAAAAATTATCGGATTTTAAAAATCAAAACAATTTAAAGGAAGAAATCTTTAAAGATTTTAAATCAATACAAAATTTAAAAAAATTGAATCAAGATATTTTTTTTATTACAAACTTTGGGAGAAATATTGAATACTATACAGGAATAGTATTTGAAATCTTTTCTGGAAAAAAGGAAATTGCTAGAGGAGGTCGATATGATGATCTACTTAAAAGTTTAGGAGCTAAAAAAAATATTCCAGCAGTAGGAGCAGCAATAAATTTAAATAACATATAATGAAATCGATTACCTTAGGATTACCAAGTAAAGGAAGATTAAAAGACAAAGCCATAAATTATTTTAATTCTCAAAACTTAAAAATTTTAAATAGTGATAAAGAAAGAAATTATTTTGCGTCAATTCAAAATCATAAGAATATAAAGATAATATATTTACATGCTAAAGAAATTATACAGAGATTAGGGGATGGAACATTGGATATAGGTATCTCCGGTCTCGATTTGCTGAGAGAATCTGAAACGAATTTGCAAAAAAAAATAAGTATTAAAAAAAAACTTAACTTTGGCAAAGCCAGTTTAGTTGTTGCTGTTCCAGAGGACTGGATTGACGTACAAACTATAGCTGACCTTGAAGAAATAGCTTTTGACATAAGATCTAAAAAGAACACAAGATTAAGAGTTGCTACAAAATATCCGAATTTAACAAATGCATTCTTGTTTTCGAGAGGAGTGACTCAATACAAATTAATTCCAAGCTTAGGAGCCACTGAAACATATCCATTTATCGGTTCTTCCGAAATTATAACGGATATAACTTCTAGTGGAAAAACCTTGAAAGATAATAATCTCAGAATTCTAAAAGACGGTCTTATTCTAAATTCAGCTGCATGTTTGCTCTTTGGAAAAAAGCAATTAAAAAAAATATCTTATTTACTAAATTTATTGTCTTGAGTTAAAAATATTTAAGACTTTTCTTCCCGGATGGATTTTTTCAAAAATAGATTTTTTTATGAAAAGAATATCTATTTGAATTAAAACATTATCGATTTTATGAACTTCACAGATATCGTAAGGAATGAAATCAATAGAATTGAGGTATTCAATATATTCATTTAAATTAGGAGCACCTAAATTATACTCAATAATCGGGCACTCTAGATATAAGAGAGAGCTATCTGAAATAGTTTTTTTAGCTCCTTTCAAAATATCTAATTCACTGCCCTGAGTATCTATTTTAATAAAATCTGGAGAGGGTATATTGTTTTTGCCGACTAAATTATCAAGTGTTGTCGCTTTTATTATTTGAGGGTCCATATTATTTTTGTAAAAAGTTGTCTGCTCAAGGAAATAGGAGTCCCCAGTTGAAACTTGTGAATAAAATTTAAGATCTTTTTCTTCGTTCGATAGAAGCTCTATGAAATACTTAAAACCCTCTTTTTTTAAATATGGTTCATTTTCTTTATTAGCTTCGAATAAAATAAATTGTTTATTTTTTAGAGATGTCTTATTTAAATAACTACTCCATTCACCTCTAAATGCACCGATATCATACACAACTTCAACTTTTAGATCTTTTTTCAATAAAAAAAGTAAATTACAACTCAGTTTATGATCATAAAATCTATTAAATAGTTTTAAAAATTTTTTTGGAAAAAGTTTAAATAAATCATAGGTTAATTTCGATTTAATTTTCATTCTAAAATTTTAAACAGGAATATTATAATAAATTAAACTAATATAAAAAAAAAGGCGAGTAAACCCGCCTTTTTTAAATCGAATTCTCTAAATGGAAACGTATTACATTCCCATGCCACCCATACCGCCCATGCCACCCATACCGCCGCCCATAGGAGGCATTGCTGGACCAGCATCTTTTTCTTCTGGTTTATCTGCAACCATTGCTTCTGTTGTGATTAATAATCCAGCTATTGAAGCAGCATCTTGCAGAGCAGATCTAACAACTTTAGTTGGGTCAATAATACCTTTGGCGAACATGTCTACATATTCCTCATTTTGTGCATCGTAACCTAGTGAAGATTTTTTCCCTTCTAAAAGTTTGCCTACTACTACAGAACCATCTACTCCAGCGTTAGCAGTAATTTGTCTAATTGGAGCTTGAAGTGCCTTTTTAACTATTTCTACTCCCGCTTTTTGGTCGTCGCCTTTTACTTTTATACTGTCTAAATCTTGAGCGGCATAAAGTAAAGCGCATCCGCCTCCGATTACTACTCCTTCTTCTACAGCTGCTCTGGTAGCATTTAGAGCATCTTCAACTCTATCTTTTCTTTCTTTTACTTCTACTTCTGTGGCACCTCCGACTTTTATAACGGCAACACCTCCAGCAAGTTTAGCTAATCTTTCTTGAAGTTTTTCTTTATCGTAGTCAGAGGTTGTTTCATTAATCTCTGATCTGATTTGGTTGCATCTAGCTTCAATATCAGATTTTTTACCTTCCCCTGCAACTAAAGTACTATTCTCCTTATCGATTTTGACTTTCTTACAAGAACCAAGATCATTAATTTTAACATTTTCTAATTTTAAACCAATATCTTCTGAGATTACTTGCCCGCCAGTTAAAATTGCGATATCTTCTAGCATTGCTTTTCTTCTATCACCAAAGCCAGGAGCTTTAACAGCTACAACTTTTAATCCACCTCTTAATTTATTTACAACCAAAGTTGCTAAGGCTTCTCCTTCAACGTCTTCGGATATAATCATCAAAGGTCTGTTAGCTTGCACTACTGACTCCAATAATGGAACCATTGGCTGCAAGTTAGTTAGTTTTTTTTCTACTAAAAGAACTAGAGGATTGTCTAGTTCTGTTGTCATTTTTTCTGCATTTGTAACAAAGTAAGGAGAAAGGTATCCCCGATCAAATTGCATCCCTTCTACAACATCTAATTCAGTTTCTACTCCTTTTGCTTCCTCCACTGTGATAACACCTTCGTTACCAACTTTTTGCATAGCTTTTGAAATCATATCTCCAATAGATTTTTCTCCATTTGCAGAAATTGTTCCGACTTGTGCAACTTCCTCATTTGCTTTAACTTTTTTTGATGTCGTTTTTAATTTTTCGATTACAAACTCGACTGCTTTATCTATACCTCGCTTGATATCCATAGGGTTCATTCCGGCTGTAACGTACTTTAAACCCTCGTTAACTATACCCTGAGCAAGAATTGTAGCAGTTGTTGTTCCATCACCTGCGTTGTCATTAGTTTTGCTTGCAACCTCTTTAACCATTTGTGCACCCATGTTTTCGAATTTGTCATCTAACTCAATTTCTTTCGCAACTGAAACACCGTCCTTAGTAATTTTTGGAGCTCCATAAGATTTGTCCATTACTACATTTCTGCCTTTAGGGCCAAGAGTTACCTTAACTGCATTAGCTAAAGTGTTAACTCCTTTTAACATTTGTGATCTTGCTTCAGTATCAAATTTAATTATTTTTGCCATTTTAATTCTCCTTTAGATATTATTTTTTTCCTTTTGAAATTCCCATTATGTCAGATTCTTTCATAATGCTATACTCTTTACCGTCTATTTTTACTTCTGTGCCTGACCATTTTCCGAAAAGAACAATATCTCCTATTTTAACATCCATTGGTGTTAATTTTCCACTCTCACTTTTTGCTCCTGGGCCAACGGCTACTACTTCACCTTCTTGAGGTTTTTCTTTTGCTGTATCAGGAATGATAATTCCACCGGCAGTTTTTTCCTCACTATCCAATACCTTGATCAAAACACGATCGTGTAAGGGTCTAAATTTCATATGTATTTCTCCTGTAAATTTTTATGTAGGGCTGATATGGTAAGTTTTGTAAAGATTTCAAGAGGTGAAAATCATTAAAAAAAGGCTAATTTGCTATATTTTTTGACAAAATTGAAAGAGAGACATTAAAAATTGAGAAATCTAAATCATTTATCTGAAATATTTAACTCTTACGATACTTACATAATTGATCTATGGGGAGTAATGCATAATGGAATATCATTATACTCAAAAGCAGTTGAGGTTGTCGAAAATTTAAATAAAAATTCAAAAAAAATTGTATTTTTATCCAATGCCCCAAGACCAAGTATAAATGTAATAGAGTTTTTAAAAAAGATGCAAATGAATAATAAATTTTTATCTAATGTAATAACCTCAGGAGAAGCAGCCATGTTAGCAGTAAACACCAATAAATTCGGTAAAAAGTTTTATCATCTTGGACCATCGAGAGATAACTCGATTTACGAAAAGGTTCAGGAAAATAAAACAACATTAGATAGATGTGATTTTATACTTTGCACTGGACTGTTTGATGAGCGTGAAGATGATTTAGAATATTATAAAAATTTACTTAAAAACCATACAAATAAGAAACTTATGTGTACAAATCCTGATTTAGTAGTCCACAAAGGAAATATTGAAGAACTTTGTGCTGGATCAATTGCCAAGACATTTGAGTCAATAGGCGGTGAAGTAATTTATTATGGAAAACCTTATAAAGAAGTTTATGAGATGTGTTTTAATCAAGGAGAAAAAGTTTTAGCTATCGGTGATAATTTAAGAACAGATATTAAAGGGGCAAACAATTTGAATATTGATAGTTTATTTATTTATAGCGGAGTTCATAGAAACGAATTTAAGACGGATAAAGAACTTTTGAAATTATTAAAAAAATATAATGTACAAATAAATTATTTTCAAAAAGAACTAAAATGGTAATATGAAAATTTACAATAATTTTAATATCAAAAACTGTCATAAGAATTCTGTTATCGCTATAGGAAATTTTGATGGAATACATAAAGGACATAAAAAAGTTTTAGAGCAGGCAAAAAAAAAAGCTAGAAATAATAGAATAGCTTTTGGAATAGTTACTTTTGAACCATTGCCGGTTATGTTTTTTAATTCAAAATTAAAAAGTCATAGAATAAATTCACTTAGCCAAAAGATAAAACAATTAAAAGAACTTAAAATTGATTTTTTAGTTTTAATAAAATTTAATAAATCTTTCTCGTCATTAAGTGCAGATCAATTTATAAGAAATATCATCTATAGAAAGATAAGATCAAAATATGTTTTTGTTAGTAATAATTTTAAATTTGGAAAAGATAGAAAAGGCAATATACGAACATTAAAAAAATATGAAAATATTTATAATTATAAAACTATTGTTACTAACCCGTTATTAAATGTAAAAAAAGTAATATCCTCTAGTTTAATTAGAAAAAAAATATCTCTATCAAAAATCAAAGAAGCTAATAATCTTTTAAATCGCAACTGGTGTGTTGTAGGAAAAGTAATAAAAGGAAAAAAAAGAGGAAGAAAAATTGGCTTTCCTACATGCAACATAAATTTAGATAGTTATATTGTTCCTAGACTGGGAGTTTATTCAGTAATAGCCGAAACAAGTAGCTTTAGAAAAAAAGGTATAGCAAATGTTGGTTATAGACCAACATTTAATGGCCAAAATCTACTATTAGAAGTGAATATATTTGGTATTAATCAAAACTTATATAATAAGGTTATCAAGGTAGACTTTTTGAGATTTATTAGAGCTGAAAAAAAATTTAAAAACTTAGAGCATTTAAAAAAACAAATTAAACTTGATATAAAGCAAGCTAGAAAATAATGTCTAAAGAAACTCTTCAACTTCCAAAAACAGCTTTTTCAATGAAAGCCAGTTTACCCGCTAAAGAACCTGAAATTTTGAAGAAATGGGAAAAAAATAAAATTTTTAACAGATTAAGAAAAAAATCTAAAGGAAAAGAAAAATTCATTCTTCATGACGGTCCTCCATATGCGAATGGTCACATTCATATGGGTACAGCATTAAACAAAATTTTAAAAGATATGATAACTCGCTTTCATCAAATGAATGGTAAAGACTCCGTATATGTGCCTGGCTGGGATTGTCATGGTCTTCCAATCGAATGGAAAATTGAAGAACAATATAAAAAAAAGAAAAAAAATAAGGATGAAGTCCCAATTAAAGATTTTAGGCAAGAATGTAGAGATTTTGCCAAAAGTTGGATCGATGTTCACATTAAAGAGTTTAAGAGATTAGGCGTTGTCGGAGATTTCGAAAACTATTATTCTACTATGAGTTATGAAGCAGAAGCTCAGATAGTAAGAGAGTTAGGAAAATTTCTTTTAGATGGAAGTTTATATCAAGGCTTCAAACCAGTTCTTTGGTCAACGGTTGAAAAAACAGCTTTAGCAGACGCAGAGGTTGAGTACAAAGATCATACCTCTAATACTATTTATGTTGCTTTTAAAGTTAAAAAAACTGACAAAGAGTATTTAAAAGATGCGAGCATTATTATTTGGACAACAACTCCTTGGACGATACCAGCTAATAAAGCATTAGCTTTTAACAGCAATATTGATTACTCAGTTTTAGAAATTGAAACTCTTGAATATTTTAAAGAAAAAAGAATTGTTGTAGCAAAAAACTTAGTAAATGAAATTATAAAAGCTTGTGAAATAAAAGATTACAAGGAGATAAAAACGTTTAAGGGTTCGGAATTTAAAAAAACTATCTGTAGTCACCCATTTGTCAAAATGAAATTCGATTTTGATGTTCCAATGCTTGATGCTCATTTTGTAAATTTAGAGCAAGGTACAGGAATTGTTCACTGCGCTCCAAGTCATGGTCCCGATGATTTTAATCTTTGTTTAAAGAATAATATTCCTTCTTTATACACAGTAGATAATGCAGGACTATATACTAAAGAAATACCATATTTTGAAAATACCCATATTTTTAAGGCCGATCCCATAATCATAGAAAAATTAAAAGAGCAAAATAGATTATTAAAGAACGATAAGCTTAGTCATAGTTATCCTCACTCGTGGAGATCTAAAGCTCCATTAATTTATAGAGCAACACCCCAATGGTTCATTTCTATGCAGAAAAACGATCTTAGAAAAAAAGCTATTAAATCAATAAATGAAACAGATTTTTATCCAAAGAAAGGAAAAGAAAGGCTTTTATCCATGATAGAAGGAAGGCCGGATTGGTGTGTTTCCAGGCAGAGGGTATGGGGAGTTCCGTTACCAATCTTTATAAATAAAAAAACGAAAGAACCCTTAAGAGATCAAAAAGTAATTGATAAGATAGCATCTATCTATGAAAAACAAGGATCTGACTGCTGGTTTACAGATGATCCAAAAATCTTTTTGGGTGATGATTATGACTCAAAAGACTACGAAAAACTTAATGATATTGTCGAAGTTTGGTTTGATAGCGGTTCGACACACAGTTTTGTACTAGAAAAAAGAAAAGACTTAAAATGGCCTGCAGACATGTATCTGGAAGGATCTGACCAACACAGAGGATGGTTTCACTCTTCCTTATTGGAATCTTGTGGAACGAGAGGCAAAGCTCCTTTTAAAAGCATACTTTCCCATGGTTTTGTAGTTGACGGCAAAGGAATGAAAATGTCTAAGTCAACAGGAAATGTTATTTCTCCAGAGGATATTTTAAAAAGTTATGGTGCAGATATCCTCAGAGTTTGGGCCTCCTCATCAGATTATGCTGAAGACTTAAGAATAGACAAGAATATTTTAATTCAACATGCGGAGTCATACAGAAAAATAAGGAATACTTTTAGATTTATGCTTGGAAATTTAAAAGATAAATTTGAAAAACAAAATTTTGAAAAAATAAAAGTTAACGAATTCGACGAGCTTGAACAATATATTCTCGACAGATTATATATGATAAGTAGATCTGTCGAAGATAATTTAAAAAATTATAATTTTCATAAGCTTTATAAAGAACTTCTTAATTTCTGTGCACTAGATCTCTCTTCTTTCTACTTTGATATAAGAAAAGATGTTCTTTACTGTGATAGTTTAAATTCAAAGAAAAGAAAAAATTGTGTGATTGTTCTTAACATTATTTTAGAAAGTTTACTAAAGTGGTTTGCACCAATATTGGTTTTTACTACAGAAGAAATATATAGTTTAATAAATAAAAGCGATGAAAGTATTCATGAAAATAGTTTTGTTAAAATACCTATAAATTGGAACAACTCTGAATTAAATAGAAAATGGTCAAATTTATTTGAACTAAAACAAGAGGCAAATATCGCTATAGAGGAAAAAAGAATAAGTAAAGAAATTGGCTCAAGTTTGGAAGCTGAAATAAAACTTTCTTTAAACAAAAAAAACTTTGAATTACTTAAAGAAATTAATTTAGCAGAGTATTTCATTGTTTCAAAGGCCGAAAAAAAACTAGTTGATGATAGTGAAATTAAAATTAAAGTTGAAAAGGCTAAAGGGAAAAAATGTGATAGATGTTGGAAAATTTTAGAAAAAAAATGTAGTCGTGAAAACTGTCCAATTAAATAGGGAATAAATACTCTGATTGATTTTAAAGATATAAAAGATAGAATTTTTAAAAGAGAAAACTTCTATTTTCCGATACTTGTCTTTTTAATTTTTTTTTTAGACAGATACTCAAAAATTAAAATAATAAACAATTTTAGTAACAATACTTTGTATATAAATGATTTTGTAAATTTTAATTTGGTATGGAATACTGGAATTGGATTTGGATTTTTAAGCACTAACTCAAATTTGATATACAATTCTATTACTACAATTATTGGATTGATAATATTTTTTTTAATACATTTAATTATTAAATCAAAAAATATCGACAAGATTTTATTTTCTTTAATTTTGGGCGGTGCAGTAGGTAATTTTTACGATAGATTGGTATATTTTGCTGTTCCAGACTTTATAGATATCCATTATAACAATTTTCACTGGTTTACTTTTAATATCGCGGATATATTTATTACAATAGGGGTTATTTTATTAATAATTAAAGAATTGGCTTTATCAAATGAATAAAATTGAAAAATTAATATTACTTTTAACATTAACGTTTTTTTTATATTCTTGTGGAGGAGCATCTGATGCCGCAAAAGTATTAAGAAATGAAAAAATAACAAATACCGACGAGTTCTTTGTTAAAAAAAGGGATCCATTAATATTACCCCCAGACTATAACACCTTACCAGAACCAAACACTGCTGATAATTCTACAAAAAAAGAAAACGAAAAGATTGGTAAAATTCTTAAATTGCCTGAAGAAGAGACCTCTACTACTGGAACTTCATCGGCAGAGGAATCTATCCTGAAAAACATCAAGAAGTGAAAAAAAATCAAAAAATAATATATAAAAACTTTATTCAACAAAAATTTTTGCTTTCAAAGAATAAAAAAATAATAGATAAAAATTTTTCAAAGATATTTAATCATATTTATAAAAACCTAGATAGCTCAAAAGATGCTTTTAATTCCTTGAGCAATAAATTTAAATTTAATTTTAAAACTATAGATTTAAATAGATTTAGGAAATTTAAAACTGTCGTTATTATAGGGATGGGAGGATCAATTCTTGGAGCAGAGGCAATTTACTCATTTCTGAAAAGCAAGATAAAAAAAAATTTCTTATTTTTAGATAACATTGATGAAAATAAATTAAATATCATCAAAAAGACTAAAAAACTTAATCAGACGCTCTTTATTATAATATCCAAATCAGGAAATACGATTGAAACACTTGCAAACGTTTGCGCTCTTAAAATAATTAAAAAAAGAAGTAAGAATATAATTATAATTTCAGAAAAAAGACAGAACCAACTTTATTCACTGGCGAAAAAAATGGATCTTTTTTACGTTGAACATAAAAAATATATAGGAGGAAGGTATTCAGTTTTGACCGAGGTAGGTATGGTCCCGGCCTACTTAATGGGTATTAATATATCAAAGTTTAGAAAAAATTTACTTAAACATTTTAAAGATAGTAACAAAAATTTTTTAAAAGATAGCTCGATAAAATTAGCTAAAATTATAAACAATAAAAAACTTAATAATGTAGTTTTTTTTAATTATATCCCTCAATTAAATAAATTTTTATACTGGAGCCAACAATTGATAGCTGAAAGTTTGGGAAAAAAAGGAAGGGGTTTTTTGCCTATAATATCTCCAGCTCCAAAAGATCATCACAGTTTGCTCCAGCTTTATCTTGACGGACCCAAGGATAAATTATTTTATATTTTTAGCTCTGAAATTGAAAAAAAAACTAGGATTAATTCAAATAATTTAGATAAAAGATTTAATTTTATAAATAAAGGATTAGGAAAAATTAAGGTAGCTCAAAAAGAGTCTTTTGTGCAATCTTTAAAGAAAAAAAAAATACCATTTAGAGAATTTAGAATAAGGGATTTGAGCGAACAAACGTTAGGAGAATTATTTTCATATTTTTTATTGGAAACTGCAATTGTAGGAAAATTAGTTAATGTAAACCCATTTGATCAACCAGCCGTAGAAGAAGTAAAAATTAATACAGCAAAAACCTTATTATAAAAATTTTCCAAATATTATTTTAGAGCGTCCATAGTTTTTTACTATAATAGTATTAAAAACATCTTTAAAATTATCAAAAGATTTTCGTTCTCTATGAATTATAATAACATGATCCTTTTTATAATTTTTTTTATGCTTAATTAACTCTAGTTCTTTAAGAAAATAGCTGTTTGAGAATGGTGGATCTAAAAAAATAATTTCATATTTTTCATATAATTTGTGTTTTAAAAAATTATTTATATGATCTACTACAATAGTAGCCTTCTTCTTAATGCCAAGATTTAGTAGATTTTTTTTTAAGGTTTTTACAACCATTTCATTTTTCTCGACGAAAGTTATTTTTTTAGCTCCTCTTGAAATACATTCTAATCCAAACGATCCAAAACCCGAGTAAAGATCTAAAATATTTGAATTGTCTAAACCTATATTTAATAATTTTGAGTGAGTTATAATATTAAATATACTTTCTTTTACAGAATCTTTCAAAGGTCTAGTAATCGAGGATTTTGAAAAAAATAATTTTTTTCCTTTTAATTTTCCACTTATTATTCTCATAAATTATTTAATTACTCGCCAACCAATATCCTTTCTATAAAAACCATCTTTCCAATTAATCATCTTTATAATTCTGAATATATTTTTTCTAATTTTTTTGTATACTTTTCCTGCAGATGTAATATTTAATACTCTTCCACCATTTGAGACTATTTCGTTATTTATAAATTTTGTTCCAGCGTGGAAAATAAAAGAATTTTTAGGGACTTTAATTTTATTAACATTTTTAATGGATTTATTTATCTTAATTTTTCCTGGGTATCCTTTTGAACATAAAACAATTGTCATACATTTATTTCTTTTCCATTTAATCGTAGTTTTATTTAGTTTGTCAGAAATTGATGCATTCAAAATTTTGACTAGATCTGTGTCTAATCTTGGTAAAATTACTTGGCATTCTGGATCCCCCATTCTAACATTATATTCAATTAGGAAAGGTTCATTGTTAACTATCATAAGACCAACATATAAAAATCCCTTATATGGTTTCTTTTTTTTTTTTAAAGCTTCAAGAGTAGGCTTTACTATTTTACTTACAATTTTTTTTTCTAGAGTCTTATTTACAATCGGTGCTGGTGAGTATGCACCCATACCACCAGTGTTGGGTCCTCTTTCATTTTCACATACACGTTTGTGATCTTGTGCTGAACCAAAAAATTTGTAACTTTTTTTATCTACGATTAAAAAATAACTTACTTCTTCACCTTTTAAAAATTCTTCGAGAACTAATTTTTTTGAAGTTTTAAATTTACCTCGAAATATTTCACTTGAAACTTTTAACACTTGCTTTTTTGTTTTACAGATAGTAACGCCTTTGCCAGCAGCTAGACCATCCGCTTTAACAACTAATGGATATTTACATTTTTTTAAAAATTTAATCACATCTTTTTTGTTTTTACATATTTTAAATTGAGCTGTAGGAATTTTATATTTTTTACAGATTGATTTCATAAATCCCTTAGAACCTTCTAATTTTGCAGCAAATTTATTTGGACCAAAAACTCTTACTTTATGCTTGTTCAAGAAATCTACTATTCCTCTTACCAAAGGCTCTTCAGGCCCCACTACAACCATGTCTATATTGTTTAATCTAATAGTTTTGAGTAGCTCTTTAAAATTTAGATAATTAAGCTCAATATTTTTAGCTATTTTTGCTGTGCCTGCATTACCGGGAATACAAAAGATATTTTTTGATAGTTTAGACTCATATATTTTCTGGCACAAAACATGCTCCCTGCCACCACTTCCTATTAAAGCAATATTCATATGAAAAGATATATTATATATAATTTATAGATGATTAAAAAAAAAGCTAAACTTTTATATAAGAATAACTCATATGATATAATTGAGGAAGGCAGTTATGTAACTTGTGCTATTTCGGGAAAAGCAATTCCATTAAAAGATTTAAATTACTGGAATGTAGAACTTCAAGAAGCTTACTTTTCACCTTTAGAAGCAAAAGAACGTTTCAAAAAACTGATACATAAAAAATAAATTCTAATTATTTCCACCTATCATGTGTCCAAATCCATTGATTAGGATTCTCAATAATCATATTTTCAATAATCTGATTTAATTTTTCAGTTATCTCAAATTTATTTTTAAAATTTGTATTCTTGATTGGATTATATACTTTCATTTTAAATGAATTGTCATTTTTTCTCTCAATAAATATTGGCACAAGGCTTAAATTATACTTAAGAGCTAATTGTCCTGGCAAAGTTGTAGTTAATGCCTTTGTATTAAAAAATTTAACCCTCTCCCCCTCACTAACCCTTTGGTCGACCATAAGAGCGATACTATATTTATTATTAATATACTCGATTGTATCTTTTACTCCTCCCAGTCCTTTTTTAATTTGATTTTTACAAACATACTTCCTTCTCAAGTATTCCATTAATGGGTTTAGAAAAAAATTATTTAAGGGTCTGTAAATAGTTGCTAAATTTATTTTTTTTCTAGTTATTTCCATTGACATGAGTTCGAAGTTTGCAAAATGGCCTGATATGAATATGACTGGTTTACCACTATTAAATATCTCTTCTAATATCTCTTCTCCCTCAATTTGAATATGTGATTTTTTTTTTTTAAAAATAGTAAGAAAAATGTATTCGACAAAAGTCATTCCATAATTGGACCACATATTAGATATTATTTTAGTTCTTTCCTGTAGCGTGAGATTATCGGAATATTTCAATAAATTTTTATTGATAGAGGTATTTGATCTAATTAATGGACCAACTTTTTGAAAAATAAAAGCAAAAACTTTTCTGCTAAGAGAAAGACCTATTATTTTTGCTATTAAAAATAATGAATAGATAATTACTGCTTCAAAGAAATATTTTATTGGTTTTATCATATGTAATTTAAAATTTCGTTAATAAATAAATCCTTATTTTGAACCTCTAACTTGACTTTTATTTCTTGTATATTCTTAAAACCGTATTCTTTTATCCTAGCATAATCTTTTTCAGTTGTAACAAGTTTAAGATCATTTTCTAGAGACTCATCTATCATTTTTTTAATTTCAAATTTTTTAAATTTATAATGATCAGGGAATATAAATTTTTTTTTTACATTTAGATTACTTTTATTTAGTAATCTGAAAAAATTTTCCGGATTCCCTATTCCTGCGAAGGCAAAAAGTTTTTTATTTTTTAAACTTTCAATGTTTGTTAGAATATACCTAGAATAAAAGATCTTAGTTTGTTTAGAAATATTAAAAATTTTTCTTTCAAATGAAACATCATTTTCACCGTTAATCAAAATTATTTGAGCCCTTTTTACAGAATTAATATTTTCTCGCAAGGGGCCCGAGGGAAAAGTCATACCATTGCCGATTAACTGATTACTATTGAAACAAAGTATATTGAGATTTCTTTTTATTGAATGATCTTGAAAACCATCATCAAGAATAGCTACATCGTGTTTAGCATTTTCTGCATCATTAATAGCTTTACTTCTTTTTTTGTTTAAAAAAAAACAGTCTATATGATCTTTAATTAATTTATGTTCATCATTGTGATCTGAATAATATTTTCTGATTAACGCAGGATTTTTTCCGTGTTTTTTTAATTCTTTAACAATCATAATGGATGAAGGTGTTTTTCCTGTCCCACCTATATAAATGTTTCCCACACAAACTACTGGAATACTAAAAGAGTGTTTAGAAACAAGTTTACTTTTTACAATACTTAAAAATTGTATAAAAAACGAAATTGGAATTAACAATAAAGGTAAGAAAATATTTTTTTCTGCCCAAAATTTAGGTTTTGTAAATTTCATTAATTTATCATTTTGTTCAATTCTAAATATGTATCATTTAGTATTTGTTTTCCTAAATCATTAATAATTTTAATTTTTTCATCTTTAATTTTTTCTTTATTATTTAAATCAGCACTAATTTTATTAGATAATTCAATTTCATTGTAAATTATTTCAGAAATTTGAAATTTATTTAAAAGTTCATACATCTCCTGAAAATTGTAAACATATGGCCCATAGTAAATTTTACACCCCAGTTTCGCTGCTTCAATTGGGTTTTGGCCCCCAACAGACTGTAATCTTTTAATCATTGATTTTCCAATAAAAACACTTTTACAAAATGATAAATAACTTGAAGTTACTCCATACGAATTTATGATAATAATTTCTTTATTCGGTTCTATAAATTCACCATAAGACAAAATTTGAGATTTAAGATTAAGCTTTTCACAAGATGACTTTATACTTTGAGCTCTGTTAATGTGACGTGGAATAATGATTGAAATAATATTTTTATGATTTTTTTTTATTTCTAAATGGGTTTTAATACAAAAAATATCTTCCTCTTTGTGAGTGCTTACTGCGCACCAAAACTTATTATTATTTAAAATTTTATTATTTTTTATGTCTTGATTATTTATCTCATTTTCAGATGTAAACTTTAAGTTGCCAATATACTTAACATTCTTTGCTTTAAGTTTTTCAAGGTATTTTTTCGACTCATTGCTTGATGTCAAACATAAATCAAAAGATCGAAATACTTTTTGGGCCACATTTTTAAAAATACTCCATTTTAAAAAAGTCTTTTTTGTAATTCTTCCATTAAGCAAAATAAGTGGTATGTTCCTTTTTTTAATTTCTAAAATAAAGTTCGGCCATATTTCAGAGTCTACAAAAATCGTCATAAATGGAGACCATCCATTTAAAAATTTTTTTATAAGACTGGGTTTGTCGATTGGAAAAAACCTGTGATAAATATTGTTCTGGTTAAATAACTCTTTTTTAATCAAGTTGGCTGAACTTACAGTCACAGTAGTAACCAAAAATTCTAATTCATCTTTTTTATTTAGCTCTTTAATTAATGGAATTATACTTTTTAATTCTCCAATACTAGCAGTATGAAACCATATCAATTTTTTTTTATGGTTTTTAACAATATTCAAAGATGAACTGAATATTTTTTCTCTGTATCTATTTTTATCTTCTTTGCTTAATAATTTTCTAACAAATATTAAAAAAACTATAATTGGAAAAAAAATGTTAATAAGATAACTATAAATAAGCAACATTTACTTTAATTGATTTTGATATAAAGCTTTATATCCCTCGCTATTATTCATAAGATATTCGTGTTTTCCTGAATTGATTATTTTTCCATTCTCTAGAAAGAATATCTTATCCGCATTATGGATAGTAGAAAGTCTATGAGCGATAACAATTGTAGTTCTACCTTCTATCAAATTGTTGATTGCATTTTGCACCACTCTTTCAGACTCTGTATCTAAAGATGAAGTAGCCTCATCTAATAAAATTATCGGAGACTTTTTAAGGATCGCTCGAGCTATTGATATTCTTTGTTTCTGACCCCCAGAAAGTCTAACTCCATTTTCACCTACAATAGTGTCTAATTTATTTGGTAGCTTGTTTATAAATTCATCAGCAGCAGCGAACTCACAAGCCTCTTTAATGTCTTTTTCAGTAGAATTTGAGTCAGCATATGCAATGTTATTTTTAATAGTATCATCAAACAAAACAACATCTTGACTTACTAAAGAAATCTTTTTTCTTAATGATTTTAAATTTACTTTAGTTATATTTTGATTGTCTATTCGAATTTCTCCCTCTTGTGGGTCGTAAAATCTTGGTATTAAATTAATTATAGTACTTTTGCCCGCTCCACTCCTTCCAACTAAAGCAGTAATTTTACCTCCCTCAACTTGTAAGTTTATGTTTTTAATAGCTTTTTCATTTGTAGTTTCATATTTAAAAGTCACATCTTTAAAAACTAAACTACAATTTTTAGATTTAAGATCTGGAAGATGGTCTTCATTTTTTATTTCTATAGGCTTATCGATAATTGTGTAGATTCTTTTTGCAGCTGCACCTCCTTGATATGCAGTCATATTAATTGTAGCGAGAGATCTGATAGGCTGATATGCCAACATCATAGCAGCTAAAAAAGAGAAAAAATTGTTTAGTCCAAGCTCACCTGAATTTATTAGTTTACCAGAGAAAAAGATAAATCCAGCTATCATTATTCCTGTAAGAGCTTCCATTATCGGAGTAGCTCTGATCATAATGGCTGCAACTTTAATATTTTTGTCTACTGCTTCGGTAATTACTTTTTGAGCGTTTTTACTTTCTTGATCTTCTTTTTGAAAAATTCTTATCATCCTAGAACTTCTCAATATATCTGCGAGGTAAGCTATTAAGTTTCCCGATAATTTACTTGCCTGTGTCGTTGCCTTAGCTACTTGTTTTCCAAGATTTTTTGCTAATCCGCCTGCTAAAGGTATCATAATAATTGCGAACGATGCTAATTTCCAGTTTTGATAAAACATTAATCCGACCAAAAATACAACTGAGAAGGAATCTTTCATTAAATTTAATATTCCCGTGCTTACGAAATGAGATACTTGGCCGGTATCAAACTGTATATTTGAAATATATCTACCCGAATGTCGACCGTCTAATGTTTGAACATCTGTAAACAATATTGATTTAGCAATTTTTTTTTGCAATTCTCCAGAAATTCTTTGACCCACGATATTAATATTTAACCTTGCGAAATATAATGATAAACCTTTCGCGGTAAAAGTAAAAATGATAGCAAGCGGAATCACCCATGCCAAAGTTTGATTTTTATCAATGAATATTTTTTTGACTGCTGGATCAAGTAACCAAGCTATTAAAGAAGTTGTTCCCGCCACACATATTGAAAGAATTAGACAAAGAATTATTCTTCGCATATGAAATTTTATATGTTCTTTATAAAGTCTTTTTATTACGGGTGTTAATTCTTTAAAATTCATGGTTAATTGAAAAATAAAATTGTTAAAAAAATAAAAATACCTGACAAATTATTAGCTTTAAAAGCTTTGAGGCAATAGAAATCTTTATTTTTATTAAAAATTATTAATTGATAAATCAAACTAAAAGAAAACATTAATATAAAAAAAGTTGATGTGTTAACTCCAATATTTTCTTTAAAAACATAAATCATTAGTAAAAAAGTAATTAGGTAACATGTTCCAACAAATAATTTTATATTTTTTTTAAATTTTATAGCAGTAGATCTAATACCTATAATTTCATCATCTGCTATATCTTGTAATCCATAAATGGTGTCATAACCCAATGTCCAAAATATGGCTGCAAAATAAAGTATTATAATTTCATATGAGATTTGATCCAATATAGCGGTATAACCCATTATCATACCCCAGTTGAATGTTAAGCCAAGAAATAATTGAGGCCAGTAAGTAATTCTCTTCATAAATGGATAAGAAAAAGCTAACAGCATAGATCCTAGACCTAAACATATTGTTAGAAAATTAAATTGAATTAAAATTACAAAGGATATTAAACAAAGTAATAAAACATAAAAAATTGATTGATTAACTGAAATTTTACCGCTAGCAATTGGTCTTTGTTTAGTTCTTTTAACTCTTTTGTCGTAATCTTTATCAACAATGTCATTAAATATACAGCCAGCACTTCTCATCAAAACAGATACTAAAAAAAATAAAAAAATGTATTGAAGTAAAACATATAAATTTTGATCAGAAAAATAGGCATAGGCAAGCCCCCAAGAACAAGGCCAAAATAAAAGCATAAAGCCTATAGGCTTATTTAATCTCGTTAAATCTATAAATATTTTTAAATGATGCATGAAATATGACTTGTAAATATCAAACACTATCTACATAATCAATTTGATTCGATATGGATATA
>MDSV01012755.1_pt1 | contig 20178 bp, 16 predicted proteins | sample 810851 | NCBI WGS metagenome assembly MDSV01 (sample SAMN05326640, study PRJNA326480) | marine metagenome | isolation source: seawater | place: Atlantic Ocean: North East | collected 2012 | reverse complement strand
GATTTTATTACACTTTTTGATCAATGGCGAAAAGGTGATATGCCAAATTATGGGGTGATACTTATTTGAAACGAAGATTCTCAGAACCGGTCCTCAAAATGATTCGCATCTGCCCAATTTAGTGGTAGTGCAAATCGCTCTAGCTTAAAAGTGTACGGAACCTACAACAACAGCACGAATAGTGAAGAGGAAGCCAAACTTCAAAAAATGATCTTTAGCCTTGCTCCAAACTATCCAAACCCTTTTAATCCATCGAGCAATATAAGTTTTACACTAGCACAAGCGGAACGTGTTGAATTAACAGTCTACAATCAACTTGGAATGCCTGTTCAAGAATTACTGCAAGAATATCGGAATGCAGGCACACATACGATCCTATTCGACCCAGCCAACTTACCCAGCGGATTGTACTTTTATCAGCTTAAAACATCGAATGGAAAACTTACCCGCAGTATGAGCCTTATTAAATAGGCTACTTTTTTGTGGCGATCAATTCAATGGCTTGTTCTTTGGTTATGTCTTCAGGCTGTTTGCCTTTAGGTAAGCCAATATTCTTTTTACCGTATTTAATGTAAGGACCATAACGGCCATTCATTATTTTAATAGGAGTCTCGGTATCGGGAAAATTACCTAAATCGTATAGTTCTGAGCTCCCTCTCTTGGCTGATTTTTGACTTAGCAATTCAACTGCTCTGTCTAACTCAATCTTCAGTACATCATCATCCTTAGTCAATGACTTAAAACTTCCATCATGCACGACATAGGGGCCATATCGACCAACTCCTGCTTTTACTACTTTTCCATCTTCCGGGTGTTCGCCTAACATGCGTGGTAAAGCAAGCAATTTTAAGGCTAATTCTATGTCAACTTCTTCGGGACTCATCCCTTTAAGTAAAGAAACACGTTTCGGTTTTTTATCCTCCTCGGTCAATTCACCCAATTGAACATAAGGACCATAACGGCCCGATAATACAAATACAGGAAGGCCTGTATCTTCATCAAGTCCAACGGGCTTATCTTCTTCAGTTGACCTCTTTATAAGCTCTTCTAACTTGCTTGCTGTTAAATCACTCGGATCCATATCCAGTGGTAGTGATGTTGTGATTTCCTCGCCATCCTTTTGCATTTTCGCATAAGGCCCAAAGCGACCAATAGCTACATTAATTCCTTCCAGACCTTCAAGGGGCAAATCTAACAATTTGGCTTTTTGAGGATCGATTTGATCTTCTTGGGAATCAACTTTTGCTTTAAGCCCATTAACTCCTTTATAGTAATCGTCTAAATAAGCAACCGGGTCTTGTTTTCCATTGGCTACTTTATCTAGTTTATCTTCCAAATTTGAGGTGAAACCACTATTAACCAGATCAGGAAAATGTTGCTCTAACAAAGCTGTAACCGCAAAAGCAGTAAAACTTGGGACCAATGCTTTACCTTCTTTTTTTGCATACCCACGATCTTGGATAGTGGATATAACCGCAGCATAGGTACTCGGTCTACCAACTCCACTTTTTTCAAGTTCTTTTACAAGAGTGGCCTCGGTATAGCGCGCAGGTGGTTTGGTTTCGTGCTCACTGAAAACCAGATCTTGTAATTCGATACGATCACCCGCTGTTAGATTGGGTAAAAACTGCTCCTGGTTCTCTAACGCCGCCTCTGGATCATCACTTCCTTCAACATAAGCGCGGAAAAAACCTGGGAATAAAATCTTCTTCCCACTACTTCGAAAAGTAGCCGTTGCTTCGGTAGAAGTAGCTTCTATACTGACGTTGGTAAACTCTAATTCCGCCTCAGCCATCTGAGTAGCAATGGTTCTCTTCCAGATAAGGTCATATAATTTTAGCTCCCTATCACGTAAACCCGACTGTTCAGGCATAACAAATCGAGAACCCGACGGACGGATAGCTTCATGAGCTTCCTGTGCACTTTTTCCTTTGACGGTATAATTTCGAACACGTTCGAATAAATACTCTTTTCCATACTGATCAACAATGCCTTCCCTAGCCGCTTCTATTGCCTGGCCAGATAGTCGGGTAGAGTCTGTTCTCATGTACGTTATAAACCCTTTTTCATACAACTTCTGAGCCACACTCATCGTGTCGCGTGCTGAAAAACCAAATTTTCTGTTAGCCTCTTGTTGAAATGTAGAGGTAATGAACGGAGGAGCTGGGTTTCGCTTTTGAACTTTTACATCGACATCGCTTACTTTCCAATCCGCCTTCTTAAGTTGGCTTACCAATGAGCCAGCTTGTGTCTCATCCAGCAAAACGACAGAACCCGGTTTTTTAAGCTTACCCGTATTTTCGTCGAAATCTTTCCCATTAGCAACTCTTTTACTATCAACATGAGTCAAATCTGCTTTGAATTGACTTTGGTTCCCCTCTTTTTGAACCATTGCTTGCAGGTCATAATAGGTTCCTTTTCGGAATTTCATGCGCTCTCGTTCGCGTTGAACAATGAACTCAACTGCTACAGATTGTACCCGCCCAGCAGATAGTCCGGGTGCGATTTTCTTCCATAACAAAGGAGAAACCGTATATCCCGCTAATCGGTCTAAAATACGTCTGGTTTCTTGTGCATAAACCAAATTCATGTCAATTTTACGAGTATTTTCTAGCGCATTCTGAACTGCTTCTTTAGTAATTTCTCTAAATACCATTCTCTTTACTGGTACTTTAGGTTTTAATACCTCTAATAAATGCCAAGATATCGCCTCCCCCTCGCGATCTTCATCCGTTGCCAATATAAGCTCATCTACCCCTTTCAGCTTATCTTTAAGACGTTTTACAATCTTCTTCTTATCCGGCGGAGTCACATAAATAGCAAAGTATCGGTCATCTGGATTAATACCCAAACTAGACCAACTCTCTTTTTTATATTTAGCAGGTACCAATTTAGCCGAAGAAGGCAAATCTCTGATATGCCCCATGGACGAATCCACCTCATATCCTTTTGGCAAATACTTACTTATAGTCTTTGTTTTTGTTGGGGATTCTACGATTACGAGTCTTTTCATGGGTCTTTTTAATGGGAATAACAGATGTAAATAATTGGGCAGTAATTAGATTCTTATCTTAAGCAATAGATTACAAACTTTCTACCAGCTCTTTTAGCTCCTCGGCATGCGCTTTGGTATTCACTTTATCAATGACTGCCAAAATAGTACCATCTGTGTCAATAACAAAGGCAGAACGGGAAGGGGCTTTATAAACTTTTCCGTACATCTTTTTTTCCACTATAGATTGAGTTGCTTTTGCAAAAGCATGATCAGGGTCGGATAACAAGGTAAATGAAATACCCTGTTTATCAGCATATTTTTTATGTGAGCCACAGGTATCTTTACTTAAGGCCATTAATTGATACCCTTTTTCAGCAAACCAAGATGCATGCTCAGCTAAACTTGCGGTCTGTTTATCACAGCTTCCAGTGTTGTTTTTCATATAGACCGATACAATAGCTCGGCGGTCAAGTAATGACGAGAAAAGTTGTTCGTATTCTTGGCCATCTTTCACCGTTTTTATCATAAAATCTGTATCGATTTTACTTCCAATCTCTTTCATTAATTTTCCTCGTTCATTTATTGTGTACTTTGATGTGTATGCTAGTTGATACGTTAACCTGTAAAACTTGTTCGTTTTCTAAGTTACTATGTAAACAACTTCCAAAACTTAACAGGATTATAGTAACGGATAATGCGACTTCATTCGTTCACCTTCGAACACCTTCGTTCATCCCACTTTGCTTTGTAAATTTTCCGAACTAAAGGTGCTTATCACGCGTATGCAATAAATACTTTGCAGTGGTGGCTGCTACAAGTGAGTGATCAATAACTCCTGACTGAATAAAGTCTAAAAATTGTTCAATGGGTAATAAATGCACCTGAATACGCTCGTTTCCATCAAGCTTTTGCTCGGCTACTTTTTTACAGTTCAATGCTAAAAAACTATGCGTATAATTATCTTGCATTGCCGGATTTGAACTAACTTTTCCCAATGAAATCCACTCTTCGGAAGCAAAGCCGGTTTCTTCCAATAGTTCGCGTTTGGAGGTTTCTAGTGGATGTTCACCAGGATCGCATACCCCACCCGCTAACTCTAGGGTAGGGGCTTGAATTCCGTATCTGTACTGCTCGACTAGAATCACCTTCTGATCCTTAGTTAATGCCATTACGTTTATCCAATCCGGTGCTTTTAACACAGAAAAACTTGTTCTATGCTGTTCTGAAGCCAATATCATATCCCTTTGTAGTAGTTCAAATATCTTTGTGACCTGCAAAGTGCGTTCTTGTTCAGTATTCCAAGATTCAATGGTAAAGGTGAAATCAGCATTCATAATGATCTAGTAAAAATAGGGACATACCTGAGGGTAAGGATTGTGAAGAATCTACGGTATTCTAGCATTTATCAGTATTATCTCCTCAAATTAAATTTCTTTATATTAGTATATGAAAAAAATTATGTCCATCTCACCTGATTCATTTACCAAAGAAGATGTACAGCTACTCTGCAAGCGCATGGATCAGCTTTTTGATGAAGGATTCTATCCTCATCTTGAAATTAACCGAGAATATTCCAAGCATAACCCAAGGTTACGTGGAGAAATAGCTCACCCAAAAGTATTTAGATGGTACTTAATCCGCGAACTGTATAGGCTTTTAAGCAAAGGAGCCTCTATACAATTACATCAAAAAAGAACACGTATTGCACTCAATGATCCCACCCTATTATCTCATATGGATGAAGAGGAATGGGATTTTACTAAGAAAAAGTTGTTTTTGTTTTCTCCTGAGCGCGTAGATCTTTCCATTAATAGGTTGCTACATTACACTGGAACTAAGCCGGAACATTTTCAGCGATACATCCTGTTTACCAACTATGGCATGCATGTAGAGGTCTTCAAAGAAAGGTTTCCAGATGCGATAAAACCAGATAATGAAGGGGTTCAGATGCCCGCTTATCACTGGATTCAACCTAACAATACCGGTATGAGTCTTATTAATATTGGGGTTGGCCCCTCTAATGCTAAAACCATAACCGATCACATATCGGTATTACGACCCGACGCAATGATTATGGTTGGCCATTGCGGTGGTTTACGAAATCACCAACGTATTGGGGATTTCGTTCTTGCCAGTGGGTATTTTCGGGACGACCGAGTGTTGGACGACGTATTTCCTATCGGAAACCCTGTTATTCCTAATCATTTACTTAACAGTTATCTAAAACAAGCGCTCGACCAGCATGGTATTGAACACAGAATAGGAACTGTATTTACTACTGCAAATCGAAATTGGGAGTTTTCAGCTAAAGATACCGTGCAGCGTATCCACCAAAGCCGGAGCGTTGCTATTGATATGGAATCCGGAACCGTTGCAACCAATGGATTTAGGTATCGTGTTCCTCACGCAACACTACTGAGCGTAAGTGATAAACCACTACACGGAAAGCCCAAGCTTAGTCAACAGGCTCAAGATTTTTATAATCGTTCAAAAAAACTTCACCTAGAACTGGTCCTTGAAACTATAGAGGCGGTCAAATCACATCATCCAGAAGGACTTCCTAATTCCAGTATTCGAGCCATAAATGAACCACTAATGGGTGGGGTTTAATGAATAACCGCCTCAAATTCTAGGGTGCATGGCCTCTAACTCATGTTGGTGGGTCAAAAATGCACACTAAAACCAAGCTGAACACTACGCCCTGATGCAGAAATTCCAGAACTGTAGGGTCGATAACGCTGATCAGTAAGATTTTCTACTTTTAGAAGTATGTTCCCCCTATCAGCAATCTCATATTTTCCAACTAGATTCCACACACCCCAAGAAGGAGCGTAGGTTAAATTCTCTGCATTAAGTGCATATAGCTCTGTTTTTCCGCGTTCTGTTATAGCCATTTGACTATGCGATTTTGTTCCTTGGATGCGATGTATTAGGGTCCCAGACCATGAGTTATGTTCATAATTAAGACTACTTTCCCCAAAATAAGGTGCCGCATGTCTAGAGGGGCTTATAGCGCCATTGTCCAACTCTTCTTCTCCTTTTTGCAGGTTCATTCGGGTGGTTAATATCCACCGGCTACCTAATTGGATATCCAGACTCCACTGCATGCCATAGACTCGAGAATAGGCCGCATTTTGTATCGCCTGTATCCGACTATCAATTCCTTGATAGAGCATAGTTGTTTGCCCGTTTAGCTCGTAATCCCTACGTACCATGGCATCTTTCAAATGGGTCCAATACGCGTTCAATTCAATCTTAAGCCCACTCCGTACTCTGTGAACTAGTCCTGCATCTATATTCCAAGCATATTCTGCTTTGAGGTATGGGTTAGGCACGGTTACTGCTCCAGGCTCTGAATCGAAAATCTTTCCCATATCGTCCACATTAGGGGATCGAAAGGCTGTTCCCAAATTTAGCTTAAGTACCCAATCATAATTAGGCCGGCTTATAAACCCAAGAGACCCAACTAGGGCTCGATCACGGAGATTGGCCTCATCGAATAATACTATATCTAAGCGTTCAAAGTTTCCAAATTGAGCATCGATATTATAGGTGTTATAACGTAAACCGGCTTGTAGCTTGATCTTTGTATTTAATTGAATATCCGAGTGTAAAAAAATTGCCGATGAGTTCCATGTTGCGTTAGGATATCTAGAAGTACCTAGTTCAGATTCTTCTTCATTTAAACGTTGCACAAATCCTTTCGAATTCACCTTGTTTTGCACCCATTCCACCCCGTAGCTAAGTAATATTCGCTCGCTTAACCACTTTATGGCGTCAATGTGAATTGAATTGGCATGAACCAACTCTTCCTGCTGCTCGGTGAATAACTCTCCAAAGTTTCTACTCATTCTGCTTTCCCAAAAATCCTGCCGAGCCCCTTTGATTATTAATTGATCATAAACGGGTTTATGTACTCCTCCACTTAGCTTTAGTGATAACAGATGCATTTTCCAGCCCTGCGGCCCATAATCCCATCTCGCATATCGTGGTAATCCATCTCGCATTCGAAGATGACGGTCATATCTCCCGTAATTTGAGGTTTCAGAAAACTGAAAGGTATACCGTATATCCATTCCATCTGTGGGTTGCCAACGAACTTTTTGCATTGTATTCCACTGATCATATCCTGAAGGAATTTGTAGTAATGGGTCGCTCTGCTGGACTATTTCATCAGGAACTCGACCATTAATAAGTGGGTCAGCAGTACTTTGCCAATCATGTGCAGGATAGCTTTTCACGTAATAATTTTTCACATAATCATCCGGACCATTCGATCCTTGCCTAAGATGGTCATACTGCCATCTACTTATGCTTCCAAGCCACGCCCATTTATTCCATCCTAATTGTAGATCTAGGTGTCCGGTACGTTCATTATTTGCCGTTGTCCCCCGAACTACAGCTTTCCCACTAACAATCGGATTAAAAACCTTTCTTAAACTATCCAATGCAAATTCTGGAGTCAAGGTCTCAAAACTCATTACCCCCCCAATAGCATCACTTCCATATATCACCGAACTAGGGCCAAATAATATTTCCATGCGTTGCATAGAAAAAGGGTCTAGATTAATGACATTCTGTATGTTACCGCTTCTAAAAATAGCCGTATTCATACGGATTCCATCTACACTGTAGAGCAAACGGTTGTTTGCAAAACCACGAATCATTGGACTACCGCCACCTTGTTGACTTTTTTGAATAAAGACTTTCCCACTGAGCCCAAGTGCATCTGCCATCGTTTGAGGCTGGCGACGCTGAATTACTTCCGGCTCAATAACTGAAATAGCTTGCGAAACGGAGGTGTAATTTTGCCTCCATCTAGTGGCCGAAATTACCACATTTTCAAGCTGAAAGGTTTCAGGCACCAAATATAAGGTATCGTTTAGTGCCCGTAAGTCCTGGTAACTCACTACTCTTTTTCGATATCCTAAAGCTTGAATTTCAATCTGTTCTTGACCCTTAAAACGGTCTATCCGGACTTGCCCTTTCGTATTAGTTATTTCTGATATAGCTGCTTTTTTGCTCCAAAAACTTACTCCAATTACCGGAGATGTATCCTCTGCATCCAACACCAATAACACATCGGATTCATTATCTAGGGGCATAGGTAGTGCAGAGTACATAGCGGTACTAAGCACTAGACCTGCAATGAGTGTCAAAAAGGATATAGACCGAATAGAAATCGGCCTGAAAATTTGAGATATGATAGATGGCTGTATCATTATCTCGAAATATAACAGTTATAATAGCGAAGAAGAGTAGAGAATTAATTTTTTACTTTCCCTAACAAATAGTCTTTACGAAGGGGTTCATCTAATCTCTCAATAGCATAACGAAGCATGGTTCTAGGCATGTGAGTATAGTGTTGATTGAGAAATTCTAACAATACTTCTTCTTCCATTTTACCCACTTCACGGAGCATCCAGCCAACAGCCTTATGAATAAGATGATGTGGATGGGTGAATAATTGACCGGCCATCCAAAGGGTGCTAGAATAATCGCCCCGTTTGATAAAACGATAGGTACTCACCACAGCAATACGTACTTCCCACAAATCCTGCGATCCCACCCAATCCATAAGTACGCTTCGATCTCTATCCCAAAACCAATCTCCCATAACTTTATGAGCCGAGGTATCCACTAAATCCCAATTATTAATAAAAGCTCGGTATTTTATGTACCACGCTACCCACTGCTCTTTTTCCTTTTCAGTCTTTGCTTTTTCATACCAATGAGTCAAAATAAAAAGAGCTGTTAGGCGCACTTCATGTACAGGATGCTGAATAAGTATGGGCCACTGATCTTTTGATAAATAGTTCCATACACCCTTAGCTATCGCGCGTTGATTCGGCACTCGGATTCCCAAAAAAATGTCTCCCTCTCCATACTGCCCTTTTCCTGTCTTAAAAAAACCTTGCATACGCTCTGCATGCTCTTCACTGGCTTGTTGCTTTAAGAGTGCTACTACGTATTCAGCAGAAATCATGGCGGGGGATTGGGTTGGGTCTTTGATTTAATTATCTTCCAAAAATAGTGTTTTAAACCTCATACTACTAGTAGATCCCTTCAATTCATCCCCAGATTCATTCTGAGCCAATACTCCATCCTTTCTAAGACTTTCAATCCCATCTACTTCACTGTTGGGAAATCGTAACTGACTCAACTGGATAAATACTTCATAAATATTTCGTTTACTGCCAGACTGTTGATATACTTCTCCGCCAATAGCCACCACTGGAGTAGGGGTTGCGGAGAAGCTTCCATCGACCAGTTGAAACACTGAATACTTGAACTTTTTTACCTCAACCTGTTCTATAACCCATAAGCTGTCAGATTCAGAGAGTCCAAATTCGTCTATAATGGATTCCCATTGTTCAAAATGAAACCAATCTCTAGCAACAACAGCAGAAAAGGCTTTTTCGTATACCAAATTTAATTTGTCCTGCAGGCCTAAACCCACCTTCGCTATAGAAATTGCATCAATATTAACTTCTGCGGATTGATCCAGAAAAAGAGTTAACTCCTCTTCTGGAAATCGAATCCGAATGTCTTGAAGTTTCTCTTCCCGCAACAAATTGGGTAGTTGTTCAGGGTAGATATGATTGTTATCTTTCCTAATCACTTGCCCAATCAAATAGGGGCTCGTTCCGGATTCAATCCCTGAACTCAAAACATTCCATCAGTGTCAATTTCCAGAACTTGACAGCTTTTATACGAGCCTAACTGCCCGGCAACAATAGAGTTCAAATCGGCCATGAATAAATCATAGGTCTGAGTCAGTGTAGTTGAGGTATCGGATCGATGTTTATCTCTAATTTCCCAAAAATATGGAAAGGTAGAGCCAAATGTGATGACCAAAACCAAGAGGATAAAAGTGATACCGATGGCCCAGTTTCGAATTGTTTTATGAAGCGGCGACTGAGCTACGCGCTTTGTTGGTGTGTTCCCTAAATCATTCATTTTATTCTAGCTAAAATGAAGATGCAACGTGGTTTAAACGAAGTTTATAACTCTTCTAACCGGTATCCTGATTTAGCTAAGACTTCCTGAATCTGCTCAGCGCTTAGTTCATCGCTTTCAACAGTTAGAATTTTTTGTGGATGCTCAATATCCACTTGCCATTTTGCAAGCCCTTCAAGCTCATCTAAAAATGGTTTAACTTTAGATACGCATCCATTGCAGGCTATGTTTGATGTAAATGTTAAAACCTTCATAGATCTACCGGTTAGGTTTAAAGTGGTTTAGTTTTTAATCGAAGACTGTTGGTCACAACAGATACTGAGCTAAAGGCCATAGCAGCACCTGCTATCATGGGATCTAATAAAAACCCATTGAATGGGTATAGTACACCTGCAGCAATGGGGATTCCGATGATGTTGTAAATAAATGCCCAAAAAAGGTTCTGACGAATTCCCCGAACGGTATCATGAGAAAGCTTAAATGCCTTAGCTAGCAATCCAGGATCAGAGGAAATCAGCGTCACTTTTGCCACATCCATAGCAATATCTGAACCTTGTCCCATAGCCACACTCACATCGGCAGCGGCTAGCGCTTCGGAATCATTGATCCCGTCACCCACCATAGCAACGATGCAACCTTGTGCTTGAAGTGCTCGTATTTTGTCCGCTTTTTGCTCGGGTAACATCTGAGCCAATACCTCTTCAATTCCAAGTTCCTTCGCTACTGCTTCGGCTGTTTTAGAACTATCACCAGATAGCATAATGACCCGCAAGCCCTGATGTCCTAATGCATCAATACCACCTTTAGCCGTGGGTTTAAGTGGATCGGCTAGGGCAAATAATGCACGCAATTCCTCATTCATTACAAATCCAATGACCGTTTTTGCCTGACTTTCCCACTGCCTAAACTGATCTTCATGAGTGGATAGTATATGTGTATTCCACTGATTTTTATACCGATCTCGCAAATAAGAAATACTACCCAAAGTATAATAATTACTCTCTTGATCTTCTGCTTCTACACCCTTCCCTGTGATACTTTCAAACCGAGTTAGGGTAATTTTATCTTCACTGCTATTATAATCGGGCTGGTAATGCGCTAAAAAAGCTTCAGATAGGGGATGTTCTGATTGATGTTCAATAGACCAAATTATTGCAGCTATACTCGATTGTTCTTTTTCTAACCCATCTAAAAACCACTTTTCATCCGTTAAGGCTGGCCGGGCTTGGGTAAGCGTTCCCGTCTTGTCCAACACCACCGTATCCACCTTATGCGCAAGCTCCAGACTTTGGGCATCTTTAATCAATATCTGATGCTCCGCGCCCTTACCAACACCCACCATTATCGCTGTAGGTGTGGCTAACCCAAGTGCACACGGACAGGCAATAACCAACACCGCAACCGCAGCCAAAATAGCCTGGATGACCATTTCTTGCCCACCGACTACCACCCATACGACCATACTCAGCACAGCAATTCCCAAAACAACAGGTACAAATACTCCTGCAATCCGATCTACCAATTTCTGAACAGGAGCTTTACTTCCTTGCGCCTGCTGAACGCATGAAATAATTTGCGATAAATACGTTTGCTTACCAACCTTTTCAGCTATGAAATAAAAACTTCCTTTCTGGTTGATGGTACCAGCGTAGACCGGTTCTCCTTTCTTTTTTAACACCCCTATTGGCTCACCCGTAATCATACTCTCATCAACATACGATTCCCCAAAAATGACTTGCCCATCTACGGGTACATGTTCTCCCGGTCGGACGATGATAATCTGTCCCTCTTTCACCCATTTTAATGGTATTACTTGCTCTTCACCTTGCTGAACATCAAAATTATAGGATATAGACGAACTATCAGCACTATCCTTAGCCATCCATATATGTACATTTTTAGGCTGAAGCCCCATTAGTTTTTTTAGGGCAGTAGATGTATTAAATTTAGCACGTTCTTCGAGCCATTTACCTAGCGATACAAAGGCGATAATGACAACTGCAGCTTCATAATATACATGGCCTTCATACCCTCTGGATAAGAGCACTTGAGGAAATAAGGTGTTAAAAAGACTAAACAGGAAGGCTATTCCCGTACTTAGAGCCACCAAGGTATCCATGTTGGATTGGCTATGTCTAGCTTGTTTCCATGCGTTCACATAAAAATGGCGCCCAAAATAAAACAACACCGGAAGTGATAATACCAAAGAAATCCATCGCCCAGGTGTCCAATCCATAAAACCCATACCAATAATAACTACTGGTATACTTAATAAAATAGACACAATCGTCCTGGTTTTTACTTGATGATAGTACTCTTCATGGACTTTTTTTTGGGCCTCCGCAAGCTCATCACCAGATTCATCATCGGACCAAAGAAGTCCATATCCCACCTTATTTAGAGCTTCATGGAGATCTTCTGGTGATAAAATCTCCTCGAATTCTACCCATACCAGCTCGGTGGCAAAATTAACCTCTGCTTGCTGAACCCCCTTTGTGTGCGATAAAATACTCTCGACGCTGGAGGCACAAGCGGCGCAGCTCATACCAGTTACAGGGAATGCTTCTTTGACCATACCCTATAATGTACGAATCTACTTAATCATTATTTATAGGCATAACTGGATTTTCAAATTCTTCTAAAATGTCGGTGTACTCACCATTCCAAATCTTTTGGAGACGTGTAAGATGCATATCCGTTTTTGCTGCTAAGTCTTCATAGACAGCATACTGCTGAGCCGCAGGTCGCCCGTAACCCGTAGCAACCGTACTTTTTAGCGCCGCTAACTTGTTATTCAGACGTATAGGAAAGTTCAATACATCCTGCGTAGCCTCCGCCTTGGTTTGAACCAACGCCTCCTCTATTTCCGTCATAACTTTTATCATCGCTTGTGCACGCTCACGAAGGGCCTTAGATGATTCATCTACTCCTAAACTACCCATTTGTTCGCGGAGATCTTCCCGAACCGATCGAATCTTATTGATTGCTTTGTGAGTAGAATCTAACTTGGCATTTATAGTTTGTACTAGCTCGAACTGTTTCACCAGATCCTCCTGTGAAATATGCTCTAAACGTGGATCTTTTTTGACCTCAAACTCTTCTTCACCCACTAGTTCATCGCCTACATACATACGTACCGTATAGGTCCCGGGTACCGCATGAGGACCATCGGTTGAACCCGCCCAGAGAATTTGACGTCCATTAATATTGGTTACTCCTGGATAATCTAGTCCCCAAGTATAGGATTGTAAACCAGCTTTATCACTGAGCGATCCTCTTGGTGCTTGCACTTCATCTTCATGAAACAACGCTGATTCTCTTACAGGTCGTCCACGCCAGTCTTCTTTGCTAGAATAGCTTTGTACAACCTGATCACGCATATCCACAAATTCCAATTTAATTTCTTGATCCTCACCTTCCGCTAGATAATAATAGACCACTGCCCCACCCTGTGGGTTTTGACCAGCGGTGGCACTAGAACCCCACGATCGTCCCCCAAATAAATAAGGGTCCTCGAGATCGAATAGATAATGCTGATTAGCCAACATATTATCCTGAAGTTGATGTAATACTGCTAGGTCATCTAAAACCCAAAAAGACCGGCCTTGTGTAGCAACAATGAGGTCTTTATCACGTTTATGGACCGCTAAATCTGTAATAGGTACCGCGGGTAGGTTTAATTGTAATGATTGCCACTGTTCTCCGGCATTAAATGACACATAAACCCCCGTTTCAGTTCCAGCATATAATAGTCCGGATCGATTGGGATCTTCTCTAATAGCTCTAGTGAAATCCATCGAAGGAATGCCTGTAATGATTTTGGACCATGATTTTCCATAATTAGTGGTCTTAAATAACATAGGGCTAAAATCACCAAACTTATATCTGGTAGCAGCAATGTAGGCAGTCCCAGCGGCGTGATGTGATGCATCAATAATACTTATCATAGCCTCAGGCATGTCTTTGGGTGTTATATTCTCCCATGACTCGCCATTATCTCGGCTTATATGTATAAGCCCATCATCCGCTCCCGCCCAGAGTAATCCTGGCTCAATGGGAGATTCAACAAAAGAAAAAATCGTGTTGTAGTATTCAACGGATGTATCATCTTTGGTTATTGGCCCACCTGATTCATCCTGCTTAGTTGAGTCGTTTCGGGTCAAATCAAAGCTAATGGTCTCCCAGCTCATCCCCTCATCAGTAGAACGGTGCACATGCTGTGAAGTAGCATATAAAACATCCGAGTTATGCGGTGAAATCACGATGGGAAAAGTCCACTGAAATCGATATTTAGCATCTTTTGCGCCAGCACCCATAGGATTATCCGGCCACACATCGATGCGATCACTAAGTCCTAATTCTGAATCATACTTATTAAGGTATCCACCATAACTACCCCCAAAGGTAACATTGGGATTCTCTGGATCAGGCGCTATATATCCGCTTTCACCACCGGCCACCGGCCACCAGTCACGCTCCCCAATACTACCACCACTTGTCCGTGACCGTATAGCAAAGGTGCTATTATCCTGCTGAGCTCCATAAATCATGTAGGGAAATTGATTATCCGTTACTACCTGATAAATTTGGGCGGTTGCCGAGGTGTAATAAGAAGACCATCCTTCTCCACCATTGTACGTTACTTGCCCTCCTCCATCATCTGCTATTACCATACGCTCTGGATTATTAGTTGCAATCCATAAATCATGATGATCGCCATGCGGAGTGCCAATCCGGTCAAAGTTTACGCCTCCATCTTTGGACTTCCAAAAGCCTACGTTTAACACATATACCACATCTTCATTAACTGGATCGGCCACTACCTTAGAGTAATACCAGGCTCTTTGGCGTAAATTTCTATTCGCGCTAACCCTGCGCCAGTTATCTCCACCATCTTCAGACCTAAAAAGACCACCACCGGTTGCATTTTCAACAATTGCAAAGACACGATTCGAATTTACAGGTGATACAGAAACTCCAATTTTACCAACTAGGCCTTTAGGCATACCGGGGTTTTGAGTAATTTCTGTCCAATTCTCACCACCATCAACACTTTTATATAGACCACTTCCTTCACCCCCTGAACTCATCTCCCAGGGACTTCTATAGGCCTCCCACATCGCTGCAAATAATATTCTAGGATTATTCGGATCAACGGCAATATCTACTGCTCCAGTCTTAGCATCTTTAAACAATACTTTATTCCAAGTCTTTCCGCCATCTTTGGTTTTATATATCCCACGCGCAGAAGATTCAACCGGGCCAAATAATTTACCCATAGCTGCTACCCATGCTACGTCAGGATTTTCTGGATGTATTTCGATATCTCCGATGAAGCGCGTTTCTCCTAAACCTAACCAAGTCCATGTTTTACCTGCATCCGTGGATCGGTACATACCATCCCCAGCGCTCATGTTTCCTCGAATATCTGTTTCCCCCATTCCTACATAAATAACATTGGGATCTGAATCTGCTACATCAATTGCTCCTACTGAGCCTGTTTTAAAAAAACCATCGGAAACATTGTACCAAGTCGCACCTCCATCAGTTGTTTTGTAAACCCCGCCACCTGTAAATCCGGTATAGTAGATATAAGGCTGGTCATCATGGCCAGCAACTGCCACCGAGCGTCCTCCTCTGAATGGCCCAATATTTCTGTAGTTTAGTCCTTTAAGTACACTTGGGGCAACATTGGGGTTTTCTATCTCCTGCCCATGCCCAAAGATTACCTCAGACCCGGTAGAAGATCGTGAGCGGCTTTGGGCTTCAGCGTCCATAGGCAGGAAAAACAACATCAAGAAGATAAAAATAGTAATTATATGGGCTTGAGCACCATTTTTTTGACCTAAAAAAAGGATGAAGACTTCGTTTAAAGAACTCATAGTCACGTAATTATTTCGTTAGCGGGTTAATATTACTAAATACCGAAACCCTAGGCATATATGCAATGCCTAATCTTGAATAAACCACGCACTAGATTGAAGCTGATTAGATAGGATGGGGTACCAATTAACCGTTGGGGCAATAGTGTTGATGTAGGTTTTTTGGGCTACCAACTGACCTAAAATGTCTGAAATGGCCGCTTCAAGTAATGGGTCTTCTGGATCACCGAGTGGCTTGGGTGATAGAATATTTTCAGATGCGGCTATCTGCGCTTCGAGACCATCTGTAAAGTCTGTTTCCTGATTTGCGTTTGAATACTTTAAAGTTACTGGCAAAATTGCGTAGTATAAAGAAGGGCTTTGAAAGGTACCGGTAATTACAAAAGAACCATAATATTTACCAAATGTATTGGATCCTACGGTAATTACCTCCATATAGGGCTTTAGTCCATGTATGAGGAGTTCACTAGCCGAAGCGGTTTGGTTGGTTATGAGCACATAAATCCGTTCTAACCCCATACTGACCGGACCTTCCTGAAAGCGTAAAAATAGGTTCTCTGAATCTACTCCGTCTCTATTTTGATAGAAGTTTTCTAAAAGAGAATTATATTCAAATTCAACGAAAATGTCGTTCTTTTGTGCCGTTTCTAAAGGAACTAATGCATTGGCAAACTGCGATGCTGCCGTAATTCTTCCCCCTGGGTTATATCTTAAGTCAATGACCAGTTCATCAACTTCTTGAGCCTTCAATGCGGCCAATCGCTCATTGAGCCTATCTATAAATACGTCAGCTGTACCATCAATAAACTGAGCATAAAAAAGATATCCAATGCGTTTTCCCCCCGTTTCAATAACTTTCGTGGTAATCACTGGATCCAATTGTAATATTTCCTTTCGTACACTAATTACACTGTCTAGGTCGGTGATATTCGCCTGCTGAGTTTCTACGTCTAAAGTATAGCTACCCAATCCATAGGCCACTGTCCCGTTAATTTGTAATAATTCTTGATAATTCGAAGAACTTAATGTTTGCCCATTCACGCTTAAAATTATATCACCACGTTTCAACCCTGCTTGCTGAGCTGGAGAATTTGGATACACATATTTCACCACCATAAATAACTGGTCTCGATAACTAAATGACAGAATAGCAGGGCTAAATCCCGATGAATATCGACTTCCATTTAGTTCATTAAGTAGGGTTTCTGCATCATCTGTCATATAGGAAAACTCATCGGTTTCATAAAGGATGTCCTTAAAAAATTGTTCCGGTAATAAATTTCCAGGAGCCATACTAGGAACCACAAAGTTCCAATAATAATAATCTGACATTTGACTCCGTATCCAAGAGTTCACCTCTAGATATTTACTACCTACACCGGTTGGATCATCACTACATTGAACGAAAAAATTAAGGCTTATGGACAAACCTAAACAGAAGACTAGAAATCTTTTCATTGAATGATGATATATTTTCTGGATGATGAACTTCTATTAACTAAATATGAAGCGAAAGGTAATGGTTCCCCACTGTGCTTGCTGAGGAACTCCACTAGGTAAACGTGAGAAACGCCAGGATCTCAGGACGCTTTCTACCTCAGTTTCTAACTCCGCATTCATTTTTTTAATTGGGATAATTAGACCAACAGTTCCATTGGGACGCACTTGGAAACGTACTGTGATAACAGCCTGGGTATTGGCCACATTTTCAGGTAAAGGCTGAAACATGGGAGCACGATCAACATTTCCCTCCCACTGTAATTCATAAGGAGCCGTTTCATCGGAATCTGTCCCGATACCCTGATCGGAGTCGGTTACACCTCTATTGCCATCTGGATCGCCACTTTCTTCCGCTCCTTCGCTTTGATCTACGTCCATTAGAGCTTGAGGCGAAATCTCTATTTCTTCCACTGCCACTTCTGAAGCATTTTGTGAGGGATCCAAGACCTCTGTTTCAGGGGTTTGAACCGCCTTTTCAATGACCTCTTCGATCTCATCAGGCAAGTCTACTGGCTTGGTGTTTTCAAGAGCAGGTGATTCCGGGGTGCTTTCAGGCTCGGGTGCATCTTCCACCGGTTCTTCGGTCGGGGTTTCCGAAGGGTTTTGGCGGGTAGCAACTTGCTCGTTTTGTTGCTCTGAAAACTCAGAAAGTTGGCCTGACTGAAATTCTCCAAATTCAACTTCAATAAAGGATGGGCGCATATCCTCATTCATATCTATGCTGTACAAAATAGAAAAAAGGAGTAAAAGCAACGCAGTAATGCTACTGACCGCTAGCCCTCTACGTTCATCGATATTTAGAGAATCGGATTGCATCTAATACGAACTTTGTTCGGTTGCCATCACCAGCTTTAATTGTAAGGCTTTTCCAATATTCAATACCCGTACTGCATCATCAACTTTTGCATCTTTGTCGGCCCTTAGGACGATCATTCCTTCAGGCTTAGTATTGCGCGATTCACGAATAGCTAAAGCTAATTCACCCTGAGCCGTCAAATTGCCATCAACGTAAAATTGCCCCTCTTTGGTGATTGCGACAGATATATAATCTTGCTGGGTGACCGATGAAGTTTCGGCTTTTGGGATATTAACCTGTATTCCAAAATTACTCACAAATGACGAGGTTAATAAAAAGAAAATGAGTAACAGAAGTACAATATCGGTTAAGGACGACTGTGAAAACAGCGAAAGAGGGACTAAGCGCTTATCATCTCGACGAAAATTTCTAGCCATAATGTATGCTCTACTTTTTGGTGGCTGGGGTTTGTAGTAAGTCGATGAAATCAGCGGAGGCATTTTCTAGTTCAAAAATCGACCGATTTATTTTACCCAATAAAAAATTATAGAAACCGAAGGCAATTAAACCAACCATAAGACCTGCAGCCGTCGTGATTAGAGCCTCCCAAATTCCTCCGGCTAATGCGCTGGGATTTACATTTCCCTGCAATGATTGGATATCCATAAAGGCTTCAATCATACCTGTAACCGTACCTGTGAAACCCAATAGGGGAGCTACCCCAGCTATGGTCGCTAGCCAATTCATTTTCTTCTCTAAAAAGAATATCTCTTTCTTGCCTGCATTATCTATAGCATCTTCTATGTCGCGTAACGATCGGCCCAATCGCTTGATACCTGCCTTGATAATTCGAGCCAATGGCTTATCAAATGTATCACAATACTGTATCGCTTGATCCTGTTTACCGGACTTTAGCATGGATTCAATAGCTGCCAAAAAAGCGGCTGTGTCTGTCTTCGTTCTACCAAGTGCGCTCCAACGTTCCGCAATCACATAAATAGCTAAAAAGAGCAAAATCAAAATTGGAATCATTAGCACACCGCCTTCAACCATCAAATCGAAAAAGCTAATGCTTCCAGGCTTCATTATACTGGTTAATGAGTCCACCATCGCGCTATCTTGCATTTGGAAGGTAAGGGTTCTGATTGATAAATTTGCAAATAGAGTCATAGGTAATGCAATTAGATTTTAGTAATAAAGTAATCCTCGATAATTTCTTTGGGAAGTTCCTTAGCCACTTCAAGGGCCTGTTCAACCGTCGAAAACTGCCCTATACTAACGCGCCACATTAACCCAAAGCGACTTGAATTAACGGGCGAAAGTAAACTTCGATATCCAGCAGAGCGATATAGTTCATATTTTTTCATTGCACTCTGACGATTGGAAAGTGAAAAAAGCACCATAGTGTATCCATCATTTGCTCTGGCATCGACCTCTCCCGTAAGCCCATATCGAAGTTGATCTACCGGAATTTCCGCCACATTTTTAGCCATAATTGGTGCGCTCACTACTGAGTCGGTGTTTATTCTTGAAGCAATATTTTCTGGGCTAATTATAGAACTTTCTTCATTCATGACCATAGTACCTGAAGCTTCCCCCTTTTGGCTATTTTTCTCATTATGTAGTGCAGCAGACAGTTGCTGCTCTTCACTAATTGAGTTAGAATCCATGGCCTCAGTTACATTCAATTGTTCCGTCCCAGAGTCCCCCACTAACATAGCAGGTTCGTCGAGTATAGGCTTTAGGTAAAATTGCCATCCCGCTATCATTGCAGCAATAAAAACAACCCCTATTCCTATAATAATTGGAGTAGGATTAGACCTTTTTGTTTTTTTAGGACTTCGTAATGAGGCGGTTCGTTTTGCTATTCGAGCCTTGACTTCATCGTCGTTGTCGACTTCGGGTTCTACTTGAACTTCGACTTCAGACACGGGACCATCAGTAAGATCAACTTCTTCTTCAGGTTCATGTTCCTGCTCAGGATCAGGACCCACTTCGGGTTCAGTGTTGTCAACGGCTTCTGGATCTTCTTCAGAATCAGGTTC
>MDSV01101575.1_pt1 | contig 20180 bp, 20 predicted proteins | sample 810851 | NCBI WGS metagenome assembly MDSV01 (sample SAMN05326640, study PRJNA326480) | marine metagenome | isolation source: seawater | place: Atlantic Ocean: North East | collected 2012 | reverse complement strand
TTCATCAAAGATTATTTATTCGCCGCCTGAAATTGATAGAACTTGGTTTGATATATAAGTATTTTCATTTGATCCAAGGAAATATACAAATTCGGCAATCTCGTTTGGAGTTGCCATTCTCCCCATAGGTATGATTTTTGCCCTCTTTTTAAGATCTTTTGAGGGGAGCTTTGAATGCAATTTTGTTTGGGTTGCGCCTACTCGAATTGTATTTATTAAAACATTGTTTTTAGTCCACTCTTTGGTTTCATTGGGAAAAAACTCCATTGAATGTTTTGAAAATGAATAAGGAAAATTTTTTAAACCACCCCCAAATTTTACACCGATTGAACCTAGGTTTATTATCCTTCCCCATTTTTTTTTATTCATTTCTTGACCTAAAGATTGGGTAAGTAAAAAGCCTGGGTAAAAATTTACTTTAAGTACATCAATTAAATCAGAAAATTTGGTTTTTGTAAATTTCATTTCTTTAATATATCCTGAGGCATTTATAAAAATACTACAATTTTTAAATATATTATTTTTTAAAAATTTTTCAGTCTTATTTGTAGATGTTAAGAAATTAAATTTAATAATTTTTACATTTCTATTATTTTTCACAAAATAAAAAAAATTTTTATTGCCTTTATTGTAATGGGCAATAATTTCATAATTTTTTTTATTGTAGATCCGCATTATGCTTAGCCCGATATCTGAACTAGCGCCTAAAATTAAAACTTTTTTATTAAACTTCATTTAACTTTTAGTTTTTCCCAAGCTTCATGGTGTTTTTTTCCAATTAGATCTCCGTGTACATCACAAACATTGCATGGACTAATAGACCTATCACCTTTGTTTAATTTATCCCTTGCGATTTGAGAGTTTTGAGATAACCAAACATCTAAGAATTTTTCCTTTTTTAGATTTCCCAGAATATTTTTTTTTCCCCAATCATGTGAACACATTAGAACATCGCCGTTATAATCTAAAAAAAACTTGTAACTAGGGTAAAAACATTTTTTTTCTAGCTTTTTTTTAACTGGCATAATTTTGTGTCCAGCATTTTCTAACATTCCTCCTCTATTGCTCAATGTAATACCAAAATCCTGTTCTTCGGGTAGATATCTTGCTCTTAAAACGTACTTTTTATTACTAAGATTAAGTTTTTTACCTAATTTTACAAAATTGTAATGCTGTTCTTCTCCATCATATAAACTAATCTGTAATCTATCTAAACCTGAGTCATAGAGTTTTTTTAATCTTTCTTCATTTAATACGTCACCATTTGAAATCATTTCTATTCTGGCATTAGGTAAGGTTTTTTTTGCATAGTTTACTAAATTGTAGATATTTTTATCCAACATTGGCTCAACAAATCCTGAGTAAATAATTAGGCCAGAATATTTGACCTCACTTAGTTCGTCACATAATTTTTTATGTAAATCGAAACTAATAAACTCATTTTTATGAGGATAGTTTGGATCACTTCTTGGACAAAAAGAACACTTTCTGTTGCACATACCTGACTCACTTATCTCAACTTCTGATGGCAATGGTGTTTGACTATTTGGCACAAATTGAAGTCTTTCAGCCACTGCTTTCTCTTTTACTTCGATTTGGGGGTCAAAGAATTTTAGTTCTTCTTTTTTTGTCATTTAATTAATAGCACTTTTAAAATTGTATCGTTGATAAAATCAAAGTCTTTAATCTCATTGATACTCGGTTTACCCTGTTTTTTTAATGAAATATATCTTGGATACTGACTAATTTTTTTCTTATCAAGAAAAATATTTTTATAAATATTTTCAGCTAATTTTACCTTGTTAATATTAACCTTTTTAATGCTTAAGTATACAGGTAAACCATAGCTAGCAAATAATTTTTCAGCAAAATTAAATAGCTTATTCTTTTTTTTGTTTGAATAATATATTTCACATAATATTCCCAATGCGACTGCCTCTCCATGTCTAATGTGATCTTTTTTAACTTCATTCTCTATGCCCATTTCAATAGCATGCGCAAAAGTATGACCAAAATTTAAAGCTAATCTATAATTGTTTTCATAAACATCGTTAGTAAAAAATTTAATTTTAGAATTTATTGTCATTTCACAAAGTTTTGAAACAAAGCTATATTTCCTATTAAGAATATTATTTTTATTTTTTAATAAAAAAGTTAGAATTTTTTTATTATCTATAAGTCCACACTTGATTACTTCTGCAAGTCCTGCAATAAATTCTCTTTGTGGTAATGATGAAATTATTTCCTCTAATATAAAAACGTTTTTTGGATGATAGTATGTGCCAAGTGAATTTATAATTCCTTTATAATTAATTCCTGTTTTGCCTCCGATAGAGCTATCTACTATTGCGGTCATCGTACTTGGTATACTAAAATAAATAGTACCTCTTAAGTACAAACTGCTTGCCAAAGCTGCAACATCTCCTATCACACCTCCACCAAAAGATATAACTACAGATTTTTTAGTAAATTTGTTTTTAATTAAAAAGTTTAAAATATCAAATAAGAATCTTTCATTTTTGTTTGTCTTGCTTCCGGTACTTTTTAAACTGAATATTTTGCATCCAGATAATTTTAATTCATAAAATATATTTTTTAAAATTTTAGTATTAATTTTATCGTCATAAATTAATAAAATATTTTTATCTGAATTAATTTTATCTAGAGAACTTGAAATAGGTCCTAGGTTACCCGACTTACAAAATGTAACTTTGTGTTCGATATTATTAACCTTGTAGCTAATCATTGATTAAACTTTCTTTGATATTCAGACATTTCTATTATCTATAAAATTTAAAATACCTGTCTCTTGAAATCTGAATTTTAGCTTTTTTATAGTCTTCGAATATATCAATAGAGAAACTGTCACCTTTGAGATTTATAGTTTTAATTTTCAAGCCTATATCAATGGCTCTCAAAAGATCTAGGTCTTCAATTTTTTCTAATTCACTAATTTTAGATTTTCCAAAACTTATTAATGATTTTGGTTTAAACGAAACTACTGATAAATGTTTTTTGAAATATTTTACTTTATTTTTAAATTCAAAAGGTACATTTGCTCTAGATATATACAAAACTTCATTTTTTTTGTTTGTAACAATTTTTACAATATTTGTATTGTTTGTAGACTTAACTTTTAAATTTGGAAGTACTACGTCAGTATTTGGGTTTTTTTCGTGAAATTCGATTACTTTATTTATATGATTAGGGCTTACTAATGGTTCATCGCCTTGAACATTTACTACTAAACTATATTTTTCTTTATTTTTAATTTTGTTAAAAACCTCGCATATTCTATCTGTTCCATTTGTATGATGTTTCGAGGTTATTACAGCTTTAGCACTATATTTTTTTACCGCATTTAAAATTTTTTTGTCATCACAGCAAATAATAGCTTCGTCAACTTTTTTTGATAGAAGAACTCTTTTATAAACATGCATTACCAAAGGCAAATTATTAATTGGGAGAAGTGCTTTTGCCGGAAGCCTTGCGGAGTTTAGTCTAGTTGGAATTAATACTAAAACTTTTGATTTCATTATGGTTTCCATCCTCCATCTATATTTATTGTTTGACCATTAATATATGATGATCGATTTGACAACAAAAAGATAGCAAGTTTGCTTATCTCCGCAGGATCACCCCATCTTTTAGCTGCAATTTTTTTGATCGTCCAAAAGTAAAGTTTTTTATTTTTACTAAATTTTTTAAAATACGATGTTTTAGTGAATCCTGGATTTATACAATTAACTCTTGTCTTATATCCTTTAGTTGATAGCTCAAGAGATAAACTTTTGGTAAACCCTGAAATAGCAGATTTTGAGCTTGCATATCCGACTAAATCAGAAAATGCATTTTCACCAACAATTGAACCAATGTTTATAATTGATCCAAAACTATTTTTATTTAATTGATGAACAAATTGTTGTGTTATTAAAAATGTAGAAATAAAATTTACATTCATAATATGTTTTATATCTTTGCTTTTAAAATTAATAAAAGCTTTCCTTTGTCTTTCACCAGCATTATTGATTAGACCATCTAAAATTATTTTTTTTTTTAAAAAATATTTAAATATTTTTTTTATAAATTTTTCATTTGTTGCGTTACCAATAAATATTTTAGTTTTCTTGGAATATTTTTCTTGAAGATTTTTAATATCTTTTTTTGACCTAGTAAAACCAAATACAAAAGCTCCACTATCTACGCATTTGAGCATCATATCTCTTCCCAAACCTTTTCCTACTCCTGAAATAAAAATATTTTTATTTTTTAAATTTTTTGTTGTTAAATTTATAATAGACATTTTAATTAATATAATTTCCTTACACGATCTCTTTTCATCGCCTTTTTGACTTTGAAAATATCCTTTTTAATATCAATTGCCATCGACTCCCCTTTCAAGTGAAAAGTACCAACTTCAAGATTATTTTCTAGTGCCCGCATCAATTCGATGCCCTCTGTACTTTCTAAATCACCAGGTCTGAAACTTGTAAATTTTAAAATGCTATTTTTTTTAAATGAAACTATTGAAAGATGTTTTTTTAATTTCATATTTTTTTTTCTAAATGCGTAAGGAGCTAATGATCTACTAAAATATAAAATTTTACCTTTTTTATTAGAAATAATTTTCACTGCATGTATATTTTCTTTATACTCTGTATGAACGTAAGGAACTACGATATCAAATTTTTTATTTTTTAAATGAAAATTTACAACTTTGTCTATATCATTAGGCATCACCATAGGTTCATCTCCTTGTATATCTATTGCATAATCACATTTTATCTTTTTAATTGCTTCGCCAATACGCTCAGTTCCATTTCTATGTTTTGAAGATGTCATAATATATTTTCCGCCAAAGGCCTTTACTAAATCTGCTATTTTTTGGCTATTTGTACAAACATACAAATCATCAAGTTTTTTTGATAACATTGCCCTCTTCATCGTATGAATTATTATTGGCAATCCATCAATTTTTATTAAAGGTTTTTGGAAAATTCTTTTAGACTCAATTCTTGACGGAATAAATCCTACTATCATAAGCTAATTTTTTTATTTGATCCCTTGTAAATTATATTTAATATTTCAATTAGAATTTTATAATTCGGTTTGTAATCTGTTCTAGCTGTGGCATATTTTTTCAAATAATTCTTATATAGTTTTTTATTTATTTTAAATCTTCTTTTAATTAAATTTTTATCATATTTTTTGTCAATATTTATTGGTTTTAAATTAAGATCAGATGAAAAAGAATTAACAACATTCCTCATATAGTTTTTGTGCTTAAGCATTTCATTAGAATAGAGTAATAACACGGGTTTTTTAAAAATAATTGCATAAATTATTGCTGTGGAACCTTTTGAAATTATAATTTTGGAATTTTTTACCATATAAGGTAATTTATTTTCGATATTTTCACGACCATCAAAATCCTTTGAATATTTTTTTGTTTTCGTTTTTGGGTGTGGACATATTTTAATTCTGGTATTAAAATTTTTTTCCAAAAAATCAAAAAATTTATTTACACTTGGGTACCATTTTTCAGGAGTATGAGTTTGTTGATTATTGAAAATAGCATATTCATCTTTAAATCGTGGTCCAGTAGAGTCTATTAAAATAGAAAAATTTTTTTTCAAATTTGTTTTTGATTTTTTTGGCCTATAGGTAATAGAGTTTGAGAAGTCAAACGAATTACCTTTAAAAATTTTTGTTTTTTTTGATTTATTTTTATTTTGAATATTATAATCATAAATTGAGTTTGAGATTATAAAATTAGGTTTTATAAAATATTTATTAAGAGTAGAAAATAATCTATTTGAAAAAAATTTAATTAAAAATTTAAAATTAAGATTGTTTAGTAATTTAAAAATAATTGTCTCAAAATTTATACTTGCTGATTTTGTTGTCTCTTTAACGGTATTGTTAGATATGGTAATTATTGGTAATTTCTTTATTACTAAAAAAAGATTAAAATAAAATTTTGTAAAGTTGTTTCCATTATTAATAAGCAAAATGGAAACTTCATTATTTTCATTAATTTTTTTAAAATTATTCTTCCATTCATTAAAGGTGTTAAATTTTTTTACAATTTTTCTCTTACTATTTGTTTGGTATATACTTTCTAAGTTTTTATTAAATACTCTATTCATATCATGAACTTCTATATCTATAAATTTTGAAATTTTTTCTAATTCTAGCCTGTAATAATCAAAATCTCGAAACACTACATCCCAAATTATGATCAATTTTTTCTTTTTTTTCATTGAACTTTATGTATTTTATTTTTGATTTTCTAAATTAGTATTTAATCTAGATATTCTTTATATTTTTCTTTTATTGGGTTTAATGTTTGAGCCATTTCGTCAGAGAGTTCTTTATCAAATGTTTCAATAATTTTAATTTGTTTAAACCAAATACTTAATTCTTTTGAATTTCCTTTTCTTTTCAAACGATCGTGCATGTAGGAGTCTACAGCATCGGTTGATCCAAACTGACAATAAATTGAGTACTTGTCATTACTTTTTGGTAAAACAGCTTGCAATTTACCTTTTATATATTTTATTTCTCCTAGTTTATTTTTTGATATAGGACTTCCTCTATGTATCAATCTACTATCAAAAAAAACTGCTGAACCTTTTTGGGGATATAGTCTTTTAGCATTTATTAAAAACATAAAAAAACTTTCAGGTATAAAAAAATAAAATTTAGTTAAATATTTATGAAATAACATTATTGCTCTTAAAGGAATGTTTTTGATTTTTCTTAAAAAAATTTTTAAATACGAGAAATTTTTATGTGATTTCTGAACAATATCAATTGAACCTCCGTACTCGCTATTATTTTGAAGATAAATGCCAATTTTTGAAAATAAGTAGTTATCTCTACTTAAAATTTTATTACAATATTTATGTTGCATTTCGCCACCAGCATCTCTGTGCCAGCCATGAAATTCCTTTAAGTTTACATGATAATTTTTGTGCACCTCTAATATTGGCAACAATGATACTTTCTTTTTACTAATTTTTTGCAAATCTTTAATTATGTTCTTAACTTCTGAAGAGTTTAGTGCCTGTATAATTTTTTTAGTAACCTCAAAATTTTTAAAATCAGTAATATTAATACTTACACCGTCATTATAATCTTTAAATTCATTATCCAAATCTTCTCTTAAGGTTTTGATAGAGTCTTCATCCATTAAAGGTTTGCTTATAACAAAACCATTATTTAAGTAATCAGTTTTTATCAAATCATTCATTTTAAATATTTTAATAGTTAATATTTTTAAATCTAGAAAACAAATTTGTCTATATTTTTTTAAGGGTGCAGTTTTTTAAACTTGGTGGGCATGATAAGAATTGAACTTATGACCTCTACGATGTCAACGTAGCGTTCTACCACTGAACTACATGCCCTTTGTTTTTTAAAAAAAACCTAAAAAATTTTTTAATTTTAATTTAAAAAGTAGTAATTTTTGCGGTTTAATATTAAAGCCCATTTCGTTAAAATTTTTATTATTTTCTTTGATCCAAGAATTAAGTTCTTTAATATGCAAATCTAAACGTTTTTTAGATAAATTAAAATTATGTAATCTGTAAAAAGCTAAAGACTTATGAATATAGCCAAATTTATAATTAATGCTTAATTTTACAAAAAAATCGAAATCACCAATAATTTCATAGTTTTTATTAAATTTTTTATTTTTAAAAATATTTTTACTAAGCATTCCAGTAAGAATAATACCTCTATATCGATCTAGTAATTTTTGAGTTATAAAGCCTATTTTAAATTTTTCTTTTTCACCAACCATTTTTTTTTTATTATTTTGATAGAATAAAAAAAAATTTGAGTAAACAACATCTATTTTTTTTTCAACAAGATATCTTACTTGTAGTTCAATTTTTTTTAAACTCCACCAATCATCTGTATCTATAAAAGAAATGAACCTTCCTTTACTTTTTTTTATAGCTAAATTTCTGGCCTCGTATAAAGGGTAATATTTTTTAGATTTGAAATATTTAATTCTTTTATCTTTTATTTTTTTGACTATTTTTTCTGAATTATCTTTAGAACAATTATCCCAAAATATAATCTCCCAATTTTTATAACTCTGATTAATAACACTTTCTAAACATTTGGCTAAATATCTCTCACCATTACAGCAATTAATTATTACGCTTACTAATGGATTTTTAGATTTCTTAATTACCATAGCTTTTAATAGTATGTTGAATTCCTTTTTTTATTCCAATTTTAGGTTTCCAATCAAAAATTTTTTTTACTTTTCTGATATCGGGATATAGTTTCATTATTTCATCTTTCCTCATCTTTTTTTTTCCAAAAAGTGGTTTTCCTTTGCCTGTTAAGGATTTAATAAGATCAATAACAAATTTTACCTTATAAGGCTTTCCCATACCAACATTGTATATTCCAGACTTAATATTTTTCTTTTTTAATACTTTTAAAATTAATTCAGTGAAATCATTTACGTGTAAAAAATCTCTTAATTGTTTACCGCCTGTACAACTAAATTCCCTATTTTTTATACAATTTACAATCACTGAAGGTATCAACCTATCGGTTTTTTGATTTGGACCATAAATTTGATAAGGCCTTAATATAATAAATTTTTTTATTTTTTTTTTTATGAAATTTGAAGATATATGTTTAGATTTTCCATAATATGAAACTGGTTTACAAAACAAAGTTTCTTTATGAGGTGAAGATGACCTTCCATACTCCAAACTACTTCCTATCTGAACAAAAAGTTTGAGTTTCTTAATATCAATACATTTTACCAGATTTTTAACACCAAGATAATGTACCCTTCTAACTACATTTTTATTACTATGATCGATGTTTCCAGAAAAATTTATCAAGTAATCGTAATTATTTTTTATTTTTCTTTTTAAATTTTTGTAATTGCTAATATCACAAAAAATATATTTTACTTTTTTAAGTTTGTTTAAAGATTTTTTATTTGAGGAAATAGATGTAATTTCATATTTATGTTTTAAAAGTTTTTTGATTACATTAAAACCAAGAAAACCTGTTCCGCCTGCAATTAAAATTTTTTTTTTCAAATCTTAATCTTTTTGTTTTTTATCGCTTCCTCGAGGATTTTTTTATCTCTTATAGTATCCATACATTGCCAAAACCCTTCATGTTTGAATGCTATAAGTTCCTTTTTCTTTGTTATTTTCTCTAGAGGCTCTCTCTCAAGATAAGTTTTGTCATTTTTAATATAATTTAAAAACTTACCTTCCATAACAAAAAAGCCTCCGTTTATCCAACCTTCATCAATTTTTGACTTCTCTTTAAAATATTTTACTTTGTTGCCTTTAATTTTTATCGCACCAAATCTCGCAGGAGGCCTTACAGCGGTCATGGTAACTAATTTTTTATTTTTTTTGTGAAAATTTAATAATTTTTTAACATCAATATTTGCAATCCCGTCGCCATATGTCATCATAAAAGTTTCGTTTCCAACATATTTTTTCATTCTTTTTAACCTCCCCCCCGTCATCGTATCTTTTCCAGTTTCAATTAATTTAATATTTAAATTTTTATTTTTTTTCTTAAAAAATTTTCTTATTACATTCCCCTTGTAGCCAATAGCTATATAAAAATCTTTAAAACCATATTTTTTATAGATATTCATAATGTGCAAAAGAATAGGTTTGCCCCCTATTTTTACCATAGGTTTAGGAATCGTATTTGTATACTCTGATAATCTTGTACCTAGTCCACCTGCTAAAATTACAATTTTCATTTTAATTTAAATTTTATTAACCTTACAGATATCTGAAAAATTTTTGAATATTTCTACGCCCTTCATTGAACTCTTTTCTGGATGAAACTGAAGACCAATAATATTATTTTTTATAATTCCTGAACAATAATTAAATCCATTTAGATTAGCTTCATTCAAAATCAAATCTTTTTTTTTTGGTTCAACGTAATATGAATGGGTAAAATAAAAGGAATTAATTTTCTCTTTTAAATGTCTAAAAATTTCATGTTTTTTTATTAATTTTATATGATTCCATCCGTTAAAAGGAACGGTATTAGTCTTATCTTTAAATTTAATAGGAATTTTTTTTACTAAGCCCTCGATGATATTTAAACCTTTTTCATCTTTATCTTCCTCGCTGGCTGAAAACAAAACTTGTAAACCTACACATATAAATAAACTTGGTCTATTTAACTTAATATAATCCTTTATGAAAATATCTAATTTATTTTTTTTCAGTTGTTTCATTACAAAACCAAAATTACCAACACCTGGAAAAATTATGCCACTAAAATTTCTTGGAGGTTCATATTTGTTTATTACGCTTATTTCTATTTTATTATTGATACATGCATTCATTACACTACGAATATTACTTGTTCCTGTGTCTAAAATACCAATCATTGATTTAAATTATAATCTTACTGAAATATTATTTTTATTAAGAGATTTTTTGATTTGATTAATTGTGACTTTCTCTTTTTGATTATTGGTTAAATTGTTTAAAAAGACGTTTCTACCTTCATTATTAAGCTTATTGGAACTATCTAAATATGAATAGTGCAACAAAGATGCCAACGACACAGCGTCTACATTTGTTTCTTTAAATAGTTCTATGATCTGATCACAACTACCTCCGCCGCCATGAGCAACAACTGGAACCGATGATAGTTGTTTAACTTTTCTGCATAATTTTAAATCAAAACCATTCATTTTACCTTCATTTCTTATTGAGGTTATAATTATTTCACCACAACCAAAATTTTGAACTTTTTCGACCCAGTCGAAAACTTTCATGTTGGTTCTTTCCCTTCCGCTATCTATGAGCACATAATAGTCACCATTATCAAATATAGCATCTATATTTACCGATATAGTAGATGATCCAAATAAATCTTTGACTTGACCAAGTATTATCGGTTTTCTGACAGCAAATGAATTAAGTGAAACTTTATCAGCGCCAGATCTCAAAGCTTCGAAGATATCTTTATCAGATCTGATACCTCCACCTATGCTTAAAATTACAAAAGATTTTTTTGCAGTCTCCTTTATAATATTTAATATCATATTACGACTGTATAGACTGGCTACAACATCCTGGTAATGAATTTCATCTATTCCCTCATCAAAATATTTTTCTGAAAAATACTTTGGTTTACCTAAATTTCTTAAACCTTCCATATTAATTCCTTTTACTAAAGTATCATTTTTGATATCAAGTCTTGCGATAATTCTTTTAATCATTTTTTAATTTCCACCTGTTTGATTTTTTTTCCCAAATATGATCTGGTCTAAATTCATCACAAAGATTTTCAAAATCCTCTTTGCTCATTGCTATATAATTTAAGAATTCTTTTTCGAAACGAGATGGATACTCACCATCATACTTTTCGATTAGTCTTTTACCTTCATCTTTGTTTATATGACCATTTCTAATTTCTGAACAAGAGTCGATCATTGCTCTGCCTACTCCAAATTTAATATACCTTGTGTAGTAAAAAAAGCCGTCTGTTTTGTCATCTATACTGGCATATTTTTGGTACGTACCTTCAGTTCTAAAATCATTAGTTTGAAAGTCTACATGTTTTGAAGCAAAGTAAAAATTTTCTTGTGGTACCCATCTAAGAAAATAACCTAAAAAATAAAAATTAATTTTCTTCTTTTTAATTATTTCTGGGTCTAATGGCTCATAAGCTTTTAAGTCATTCTTATTCAAGCCTTCACTATAGAATTCTTTTACTTGTTTACCTCCAAGATAAGCATTTTCAAATGATGTTTCAGCAAGTGGGTTTAATTCAAAACCTTTTTGAGAGCTATTTTTTTTATCTACAGATGTAAATCCTTTTTCTGTAATAGATATTTTTTTTCCTCCCTCTCCAGGACTTTCTCCATAAAATATTAATGGAATATTAAACCTATCCGCCATCTTAACAACATATGTCTTTTGACCAATAATAAATGGTTGAAAGGGGTGTAATAAATTTTTTGTTGCCTCTTGTGTTAATTTTCTCAGTACCCTTCCATTAGGATTAAATAAGTAATTATCAAATCCACCTTTATGAAGCCAGTTTTGAAAATTTTTCCACCCTATATCGGTATATAGGTGTGGTGCCCATGTAACAGTCAAAGGATTCATTTTATATTTATATTTAAGAGTATAAGATTGAAAGACACTATCTTTTCCACCGCTACCCCCAATAATGCAGTCATAACTACCATCTGTTTTTCTGTGTCTATTGCATAAATCGATTAATTCTTTTTCTCTTTCTTTCCAATCAATTGTGTCATCCCATTTAGCTTTGTTAAATTTGCAAGCAGAACAAATATTATGTTCGTCGAATTCAACAGTTTTCTGTACTGTATCTCTGGTGTGAAAATATTCATTTATACTAGTTGGGTTTTGATTAGATAGATTACACAACTTGCAAAATTTTACCTCCAAAGGTAAACCATTTTTATTTTTTTTTATTTTTTGCATTATTTTTTTAAAACCATATGTACTTGCGAGCAGATTTTATTTTTATCTAATATTTTTTGAAATTCATCAATATTTGAACCAAAATTATGATTTAAATATTGTAGATACTTTTTTGGGTTTCTTGTATTTGACTCTAGAACAATACTTCTAAATAAGTCAGGAAAATCTGAACCAAACCACCATTCACCAATGATTTTCAAATTAAATTTTTTAGCTAAATATCTAAGTGATTTTTCAGTATACAAATGCGTGTGACCCTCTGATAAATGTCTCGGATAAACATTTTTGAAACAATTTTCAATAAAAACTGAGAATGAAAATAGTGGAACTGAGAAATATAGATATTTAAATGAAGATTTACAAAATGCTTCTAATATTTTATTAGGGGACTGCAAATGCTCTAAAACACCCATTAGTGTAAGAGTATTAGATCTGCGATCTGTTAAAATTTTGTTATAAATACTGTTAAATTCAACAAAATGAATTTCATTTTTTTTTAATTTTCTTTTTCCCAACATTACTAACTGTCTGCTTGGTTCGTAACCTGCGCCGTTAATATTGACTTTTTCTAGCGCTCTTAAAAAATGTCCTGCGCCTGATCCAATATCGTTCACAATAATTTTATCTTTAATTACCTGTTTTAAAAAATTAACTTTTGGTAGATAGATTTTTTTAACTCTTTCGTCAAAATTTTTTAATAAAAACTTATAGTCCCCCGAGCCGCCACTATCCTTATAAAGGAAGTTTGTGAAATTATTTGTATCTTCATAAAGACCATTAAAATGTGAGCACTTACTACAAACAGTATAATGAGCATGAAACTGTGAAAATATCTTTTCTGATATTTTTGAACCACAGTTTTTACAGTGTCTACGAGTTTTTTGTTTACTATAAAAAGTATTTGCTTTATTCGCAATTTTAAGAAATTTTTTATTTTCAGAAAAAAAGCTTTTTCTAATATCTTTCATATCTTTTGACGGCTTTGAAAATTTCACATATTTCATATACTTTTCCTAATAACAAAATTTATTTTCTTATCGTTGTAGTATTTTTCTTCATTAATATTAAATTTTTTGTTTCTAAAAATAGAAATTAGTTTTTTTATATAGGGCTTAAGGTTATTTTTGATTTTATAATTTATTTTTTTATTTATCTTAGCAAAAGAAACCCGATAATTTCTTGGATCATCTTTTTGTTTTTGATAGTTTATTTTTATTTTAATATTTTTTTTTATTAATTCAGCAACATCTTTGATCATATAATTTTCTCGATCAGAGCCCAGATTAAATATTTGATATGAAATTTTATTTTTTTTTGTTTTTAAAATTTTAATTATTCCATCACAAACATCGTCGACACTTATCATCGGTCTCCAACAATTTTCACCAAAAACATATAATTTTTTTCTTTTAACGGCATTTGCTACGAAACGATTAACGACTAGATCTAATCTCAACCTGGGTGAATTACCATATACTGTGGAAAGTCTTAGTATCGTTGGACAAAAATTTTTAATTTTTTGAGATAGAATCTGCTGTTCACATGCTACTTTGCATTTAGCATATAGTGAGACAGGATTTAGCTTTGAGTTTTCATTACATTTTTTTTTTGCAAAACCGTAAACGCTACAACTTGATGTAAAAATAAATCTTTGAATTCCGTTTTTTATGCACTCATTCAATAAAAAATTTGTTGCTTCAAAGTTATTTTTGATTGAAAATTTCTCATTTAAAGATACCGCAGGATCCCCAACTATCTCGCCAAGATGAATGACAGAACTGCATCCTGATATTGCTTTTTTTAAAATTTTTTTATTATTTACGTCTCCAATAAATATTTTTAGGTTTTTGTTTTTCTTTTTGAAAATCTTTTTAGTGTTGTAAAAATTTATATCAAGTATATTAACTTTTTTGCCTAAAACTAGCAGTTTTTTTGTTAAAAGAGATCCAATCATTCCAAGACCACCAATAACAAGGACTCGATTTTTTTCTTTATCTTTATAAGAATTAAAATCACTTATATGAACATAATCTACGATTTTACGTTTATTTAAAATGGGTACCAAGATCTTATTTGACTCATATAATATTTTTTTACTTAGATTTACTTTTGATTGCGGAATACTGATAAATTTTTTTTTCATTATCTGGTCGGCTCTTGTAGTTTTTTTAAAATTATTTCTAAGTATATTTTTACGAATATCTGAGTCAGTAATTATGCCCAATATGTCTCTATTAGGTTTGGCCACGAAAACTCCATTTAAACCATTCGTGTTTATTTTTTTTATTATATTTCTAATTTTTGTTTTTTTAGAAACTGTTACTTCACTTATAAAATTTTCCATATTTTTATCTAAAATTTTTAAAAAATGTTTTTTTTAAATTTTGATTTTTTTTAATATTTTGGGAAGTTTTTTTATTCGAGATTTTATTTATATCCCCTACTTTAATATCTCCCTCTGGTCTTAAAATAGAAAAATCACTGGCATTAACTAGTTGGTTTTTTTTTTTATTATTATTAAGGTGCAAACCTTTCCTGGCGAAATACTTTAGTGATTTTTCTTTTTTTGTAATTTTTTTCTGCTCTATACCCTTTGAATTATCGGCAATTCTAACATATCGTACCATTTGTTTAAGTTCATCTGGTGACAGAGAAAATTTATGATCTCCAATTTTTTGTTTTTTTGAATATGTAAAATGTTTTTCAATTATGTGAGCACCTGCTACAACGGATAGTGCTGGAGTTATAGTATCAGGTGTATGATCAGAATAACCCACTTTCACTTTAAATTTTTTCTTTAAAAAATTTATTGATTTAAGATTTGGTTCTTTTAGAGGATACTCGGAGACACAATGTAGAAGTTCTACATTGCAATTTTTAAGAGTCTTTATAGCCAACTTTATTTCCTCAATAGTACTCATTCCTGTAGACAAAATTACTTTATACTTATTTTGGTTTATTTGTTTTAGTAATTGTAAATTGTTAATCTCTCCAGAAGGTATTTTAATTATTTTAATTTTTAGAGCTCTATTCATCTTCTCACTTGGAATATCAAAAACAGAAAAAAATATTTTTATATTAAGTTTCTTGGCAAAACTTTTTATTTTTTTCCATTGATTTAAATTAAATTCTAAAGATAAAAATCTCTTATAAACTTTTTTGTAATTGATTTTTTTATGTCGAAAATCTTTGTTTATGAAATCTTTTGTTGAAAACATCTGAAATTTAACATAGTCAACATCTGCCTCTTTAGCTATTCTAATCAGTTTGAAAGCCTTTTTAAGACTTCCATTATGATTAATACCTGCTTCAGCAATTATTTGTGTTTTATTTTTCAAACAATTTATCAATAGTTTTAATTATATAATCCAAGTTTTTTTTAGTTAGCTTATAATGATTTGGAAGGCCAAAAATTTTTCCTGATAATTCTTCAGAATTCTTTAAATAAAGTTTTTTATAATTTTGTGATTTTTGATTTTTCAGATTTTGAAAAACCTTTTGTTTATATAGTGGATATTTATATCTTGATCTTATTTCTATACCCTTTTTTTTTGAGTTTATTTTTTACTAAATCTATACTTACTTTTTTTGATATAATTCTTATTGGACACCAAAAATAAGTATGAAAAATATTGTTTTTTTCTTTTTGCGGTTCGTACCAAGAGTTTGGTTTTCTCAATTTTTCTAAATTTTTAAGTATATACCTTGAATTTTCCGATCTTTTTTTATTGATTTTATCTAACTTTTTTAGCTGTACTAAACCTATTGAAGCGTTTATTTCACTCATTCTAAAATTGTAACCAAGAAATTTGTGTGTATCTCTATCTACCATTCCATGATTTCTGAAAGATTTACTTAATTTCATAACTTTTTTGTTATTTGTACAAAGTATTCCTCCCTCACCTGTAGTCATGTGTTTTGTTGCGTAAAAAGAAAAACATGAAATATCACCAAAATTTCCAACTTTCTTATTATCAAATTTTGTTCCGTGTGCCTGTGCACAATCCTCGATTACATAAATTTTATTTTTCTTTGCAATTTTCACTATATCTTTAATAGAACACGCTGAGCCACCAAAATGGACTGGGATAACTGCTTTTGTTTTTTTTGTTATTTTGTCTTCCATGCTTTTCAAATTCATACAATAGTTATCTAAGTTAACATCGCAAAAAACTGGGGTACAACCTTGATGTAATACGGCAGTGGCGGAACTTATGAAGGATATAGATGGAATAATCACTTCGTCTCCTTTGCCTAAACCAAGCGAGTTAAGTGCCGCATGGAGTGCGGCTGTTCCACTATTAAAAGTTACAGAATATTTTGTGCCTATATATTTTGAATATTTTTTTTCGAAAATATCTACGTATTTACCACTTACAAATTTACCGCTTAAAATTATTTTTTTAAGCGATTTGTATTCTTTTAAACCAGTTATTGGGATAGCAACTTTAATCAATTTAAATTATAGATTTTTGATGTTTTATTATTTCTTTTTTATTTAAAAAGAGGTCTTTTAAAGTAAAACCAATTTCTTTAGAAAATTTAATTGGTTTTGATTTAAGTATTTTAAGAAATTTTTTGTTCTCCATCTGCATTTGATGAGTTTCTTTTTCTACTCTAGGATTTTTAATTATTTTGACAGTTGATTTTGAACCTTTTTTTTTAGCGGCAGAACAAATTGTTACTCCCAAATCTTTTATACATAATAATTCTGTGTACTGATTAAATACTTCGAAAGTTTTTATTTGCTTATAAGTTGTCAGATTTACGATTGATCTTACAAAATCTTTCAGTGATATAAATGGTCTTTTTAATAAACCTTTTCCATATATGGTAATATTATGATCAATTACACTCATTGCACAAAACCTATTAATAACAACACCAAAATAATAATCAAAATCAAAACGTGTGCTTAGATCTTTATGTAGATTTGTTTCATTGGTTTCAGTCCCATATATTATGGCAGTTCTTACATCTATTATTTTTGTATTCCATAATTTATTTGCTAAAAATAAATTATTTATGTCGTTTGATTTTGTTATATGATACCAAGAACCTCCAAGATTGCCAAAAGGTATAATATCTGTTTTACTCCCATTCTTGGCATTTACAAAACCTTCTGGTATTTTAAAAGATGGCTGGCCATAAACACCGGTTGTTGAAGTTGTTATAAATTTAATATTTTTTTTTCCAAATTTTTTTATTGACCATAATAAATTTAATGTTGAAATATTATTATTTTTCTGAGTAAATATTGCTTTTGCTTGATTTTGATTTGCATAAGGAGCGGATGGTTGTGCTGCTAAATGTATTACTATATCAAATTTAAATTTTTTAAACAAATTTTCAGTAAATTTACTGTTGGCAAGGTCACCTTTAATAAATTTTATATTTTTAAAACCAAATTTTTTTGCGGTTTTTAATCTTTTTTTAATAGACTCAATTTTAATAGCGCTTGAAGATCCCACCTCTTTTACCCATTTTCTTCTAGATAGATTATCAACGCCAACGATATTAGATTTTTTAAATTTTCTTGATAATGCCAGTGCGACAGGCCAACCTGTGTAACCGTCAATTCCTGTAAGTAAAATATTCATAACTTCTTTTATATAAATTTTTTCTTTATAATTTTTTCTTTTTTTGGAAGTTTTTTTAGAATTTTTATTATTTTTTTTGACGCATTACCAGTGCCATAAAGCTTGGTATTTGATTTAAATTTGAAATTTTTGTTCAAAATTTGATTGATTAAATTAGATATTCTTGAAGAATTATGACTCACATTTAATACATTGGATCCAGTAACTCTTCCTTCCTGTCTAATACCGATATTAATTACAGGCTTATTAAAAAAACCACACTCAGTTATACCACAGCTAGAGTTTCCGATTACAAATGAACAGTATTTTAATAGGCTATAAAAATCATTAGAATCTATATTTTTAAATAATTTGAAATATTTATTCTTTTTAAATTTATTTAATGATTTCACAATATCTTTAAATCCTGGATCAGAGCAGGGATACATTGCAACAGTTTGTATTTTAAGCTTCTTTAAAGATTTTAAAGTTTCTAAAATTTGTTTTTTTGACTCCTTTACCTGCCAAGTAACAGAATGCTGTATTAATATTGCAAATGGTTCACTAAAATTTAGATTGAATTTTTTTTGTAAATAATTTTTAGATTTAAAATAATTCTTTTGAAATAAATCTAGAGAAGAAAGTCCCACATTATGAACTCTCCATTTTTCCTCCCCCATTCTAATAACATTTCTAAAACTATCCATTGTTGAGGTAAAATGAATATTTGAAATTTTTGTTATTGCATGTCTTGTAGGTTCATCTGTACCACCTTGTGTAACATCCCCACCATATAAATGAATGATAGGAACATTAAAATGTAAACTTGCAATTGCAGCACTATGAACTTCTGCTCTATCTCCAATAAGAAAAATGTAATCGGGTTTTTTTTTTGAAAATATTTTGCTCAAACTCTCAATAGTTTTTGAAATTACTATTAATCTATTTTTTTTTGAGTCTGAGATATTAAAGCTTTTAACTTTAACAATATTTTTCGTATATTTTTTAATTTCTTTAATAGTGTTCCCAAATGTATTTGATAAGTGCATATCTGCAGCTAAAATTTTATACTTAAATTTTTTATCTTTCTCAATAAGTCTTAGAATTGGAATTAGATGACTAAATCCACCCCTTTTTCCAGTAAAAAAATAAATATTAATTTTTTTAAATTTCATTATTTTTCAACCACATAATCACCGATTGCCAAAATATCTATCTTGGTATTTTTGAAACATTTTATTGCTTCGTCTGGTGTATTTACAATTGGTTGACCTTTAACATTGAAAGACGTATTTAATAAAACTGGAATTCCAGAGATTTTTTTAAATTCTGCAATTAAATTGTAGAACTTTTTATTTAATTCTTTTTTTACGGTTTGAACTCTGCAAGTATTATCAACGTGAACGACAGCTGGTATTAATTTTTTTTTATTTTTTCTTACCTTACAAGCGATTAACATATGTGGACTATTTTGTTTCAGTTCAAAAAAATCTTTTTGGAATTCCTCTAAAACTGCTGGAGCAAAAGGTCGGAAAGGTTCTCTAAATTTTACATTTTTATTCAAATGATCTTTCATTGATGATGGGAAAGGTTTGCAAAGTATCGATCTATTTCCAAGTGCTCTAGGTCCAAATTCTGATGAACCCTGAAACCAAGCTATAATTTTATTTTCATTAATATGTTTTGCTATTATTTGATGAATTTTTTTTGTTTTTGTGAATCTTAATTTTGAAATTTTTAAATCTTTCAATATTTCTTTATTGTCAAAGGATGGGCCTAAATAAGAATTGTGATTTTTTTTTGGAAGGATAGTTTTTTTACTATAAGCATTATTTGCTAGTAAACATGCACCCATTGAGCAACCATCATCACCACTCGCTGGCTGAATAAATACCTCACTAAAAATTTTTTTTCTGACTATTTTTCCGTTTAAAGAACAATTTAAACCTACGCCACCAGCTATGCAAAGTTTATCTAGGCCAGTTTTTTTTCTTAAATACTTAAGTTGTCTTATAATTATTTCCTCAATTCTATTCTGCAGTGCGGCAGCTATATTTTTATGGTGTTTTGTAATTTTTTCACCATGTTTTCTTTTTTTTCCAAAAATTTTTAC